>VTLG01007462.1_pt1 | contig 90899 bp, 96 predicted proteins | sample 4694571 | NCBI WGS metagenome assembly VTLG01 (sample SAMN12604809, study PRJNA352737) | marine metagenome | biome: ENVO:00000447; feature: ENVO:00000209|ENVO:00000569|ENVO:01000036; material: ENVO:00002151; isolation source: viral sequences binned using virsorter ...
CCATTTATTTCTAATGTAATCTGACAAAATATCACAAGTAATAGCAACTGCATTATTTTCATATCCTTGTGTTGCTAAAATATCTAACAAATAATTACAACTTGGATCTGATAAATGTTCTTCTTTGATTAAAGTATTGGAAAAAGTAAATGTAACTCCGATTCCTCTATCGTTATATTGTCTAATTAAATCTTCTGGTGTCCATCCACTATAATTATTAATAGGTGAAGTACAGGCGGTTCTACCTCCCTGCCATCTCACATTATAACATCCAAATACTGAAGTAATTGGTAATACACAATCATATCTTTGCTTTATATTATCTAAAAGCTGAAAAATATTATCATCATGTACAAACAGTCCACCAACATCCCATTTAGCATCTGGCCATTCTGGGTTCAATATATCTTGTCCGTGTGGTACTTTGTTAGATTTTAATCGCATTTCTTCCTTTTAAATATTTATTTACTATTATTATATCATAGTTTTCCATTTTGTCAAGAAATCAAATTTTATAAATAAAAAGAAATCTCTACTGAAAGCTCACTAGTGATTATTTTTTTGGAAAGGAGAAATGAGCTCAATTATATCACCTTATGATTTCACAGAAGTAACTCGCCAACTACGATCCTTTTTTGATGATAGAGGATTTCAAGAAGTACATACCCAAAACAGATTATCTATTTTAGCAGCATGTGAAGATCCTACTACTGTTGCTACATACGAATATTCAGGACAAATCTGGCCACTTCCTCAAACTGGTCAAATGTGGTTAGAATATGAACTACTGACAAGACCTGAACTTGCTGGATGTTATTGTTTATCAACTTCATATCGACAAGAACAAAATCCAAAAGAGGGAAGACATGAATTAATTTTTCCTATGTTTGAATTTGAAGCTCCTGGTGATTTTGAGGATCTTCTTCAAATGGAAAATGATCTTTGTAAACATCTTGGATTTAAAGCCGGAATTGAAAAAAATATGTATACTGAAGATTTTCCTGGCGGATTTTATCAGAGTGTATTAGCAAAATATACTGGCTCAGAATTAGAAGCCCACCATGAAGAAGAAATGTATCAAGAATATGGTGATGTATTTTTTCTAACACATTTTCCCCAATCTACAAGTCCTTTTTGGAATATGAAACTTGGTGAAATGGATGTAAAAAAACAACATAAGCTTGCTAATAAATGTGATGTTATCATGGGAGGCATGGAAACTATCGGTAGTGCTGAACGTGGTACAGATGTTGATGAAATGAGAAAACAATTCTATACTATCTCTGAAGGCGGTTATGCAGACTTGTTATTTAATCTATTCGGAAAAGAAAGAGTAGAAGCTGAACTCGATGAATTTTTATCACACGATTTTATACCTAGATATGGGGGCGGAATCGGTGTAACTAGAATGATTAGTGCAATGAAACGTGCTAATTTGATTCTTAAAAATGATGAAGAGTAAGAAAGTTATTCCAATTTATGAGCCAAACGATATTTATAAAGTTATTGAGGAATTAAATAGAGGAGCACGTGAATTAGGAAAACTAACATTAGAAGAACAAACGAAAAGAGCTGAAAAACTTACTGCGGGGTGGCGAAACCGGCAAACGCGATCTGTTGTTGGCAGAAAATCTGTAGGTTCGAATCCTACCCCCGCAGCCATAAAAAACTATTTAGTAGTTGATGGCATTTGAAAAAGGGCAGTTACCCAATCTGGAGGTTTTGATCTAGCAAAAACTACCCATCCAATGTACTTAGATGGGTTTCTCCAATGTCTCTTTGTTCTAAATTCATTCATTGATCCGCCTGTAGTAAGGACATCATCAACAATACATATTGGATCTTCTCTTTTTCCTGTGCCGTGTTTATTCATTAATTTTCCTAGTATATTACCACCTCTAGGAATTCCAATTGCTTCTTTAAATGGGGGAGAAAGTTCCATAATCATTTGAGCAATACACTCCCACTCTCCATGTGAAAGTGCATCCATTTCGATTTTCCATTTCAAATCTAATCCTGCGTGGGATTTGAAATCTACCTTTTGAAATAAATCAATCATACTTTAAAAATTGGTAATTTTTCTAGATACACTAGATCATCTTTATCATAACCGGCCTCTTCCAATAAGACCGCCGCTTTACATACTATATTACATTCAATCTTTTTTAACATATTTTCTAATCCAATAATTGAACCACCAGTAGATACAACATCATCAACTATACAAATATTTTTACCTTCTAATTTTTCAACATCACTCTTATCAAGTACAAGAGTTTGAGCTCCTATTGTCGTGATAGATTGAACTTTCTCAACCATTGGTTCAGACATATATCCTTTAACAGATTTTCTTGCAATCACATAATCTACATTTAATCTTCTCGCAACAGCATGAACTAAAGGAATTGATTTTGCTTCAGGCGAACACAAAATATCAATTTGACTTACAGGATTTGGAAAATCTGCATGTAAAATAATTGCTTCTGCACAAGATTCTATCAACTGAGTGTCACCAAACATGACAAAGCTCGCTATTGCGAGCTCGTCATTAATTTGTACTTTGGGTAACTCTCGTTGTAGACCTGCTACGTTAAGAGTATACGTTTCCATTTATGCTCCCACAAAAATCATTTGAGTAACAAATCCTGCAACTAATCCATAAAAAGGATTCCACTTCATAGTTACAAAGGCGGTTGCACCAATTACCATTCCCATTGGACCGAATCCGTATGGGCCAGCAAATTCACCACCTTGAGCTATTGCACCATTAATGTTTGTCATGAAAGTAACGAATACTCCTAAGACAAAAAGAAATCCCGCAATAGATGCACGATGAACATATTGTCCAATAACAGGAAGTAATTTAGTCAAAAGTATGACTGCCATAATTCCCATCATAATACAAGATGCAACTATAGGCATTGGAGCTGCAGCAGTTCCTGAGATGATTGCCTCAACCGGCCCACCACCAAAGAATGCAGATCCCATGTCTGCAAGACTTGAATAAATTGCTAAATGGTCTATATTTGTATTTGCACCCGCAATAGATCCTGTAATCTTACCAAATGAGATATTTGCACCAATGTTTAGACACGCAAGAGATAATGCGCCTAAAACAATATTTTTATTTGTCCAAAACTTCCACTCAATATTTCCTGTAGTGAATTTTTCTCTTGACTTATCAACTTCAATCTCTTCTATTTCTACTCCCAATGTTTCTCGTAACATTGCATTTTGTTTAAGTAAAACGTAAAATGCAGTAGAAATAAGTACAGAAGAAATAATTGTCCATGCCAAATCTTTTGTCCAAAACCAAACAGCCAAGGCACTAACCATAGAGACTATGCCTGTCCATTTTTCTGAATTAAACAAATCTATTGACACATTTGCAAGCATCAATCCAACTCCACACATCATCGATGTGACAACAATCGGACCGATAAACTGTACAAGTGCTTCGTTCATTCCTAGCAATGACGGAATCAACAATAATGCGGCACCCCAAAATATGAGAGATAACCTCTCTTTCATAGTTTTACCTAAAGTACCGGCTAATGTAATCGTTTCTGCTTGAAACGAAATAGTTGCTACTGAAGCAAATGCTATTGATCCTATAATACCAATAACGAATGCTATTGCAGTAGGAAAGGCGGCAAACCCAAAAGATAGTGCTAAAATCCCTTGAGGTATACCATTAATCACCACCGCAACCGCTGTTAAAATGCTTTCTAACAGACCTTCCATATTAACCTTTCATTTTCTTTTGGGGGGAATTTCTCATCCATGAGGGCATCCCCAATTATTATTTTACAGGAAATGGTGAAGCCACTCCTTTGACAAAATATTGCATAGTTTCTAATTGAGGTCTTGCAATTTCACCTTTACCAACTGTACTACCATCTGCTTTTGTAACTCCTTGATCAAAAGGAAAGTATGTACCTAGATCATCTTGAATCCATTGCATCTTGATAGTTTCAACTTTATTCACTACATCACCTGGAACATTTTTACCCCACGGCGATAGAGCTACACAATTTTCTTGTAATCCCCATGCCCAACGTTGATTCATTTGAAGTTTACCTTCTGCAAGTTGATCAACTATATGTTTGTAAAGAACATTCCAATTAAACATCATTCCTGTGATGTATCTGTCTGGGCCGTTACTTCCCATAGGTGCATCATTGCCCATACTCCATACTTCCTTACCCTCAGTTTTCCATGCTTTTTGAGCAAGAGAAACTACACTAGGTGAATCGGTTGTTGTATAAAGTATATCATTTCCAGATTCCAAAAGTGCTTTGGCCGCATCCATATCTTTAGGCGGATCAAACCACGAATTAATCCATACGATATTCACTTCAATGTCTGGATTTACTGTTTGGGCTCCAATAGTTAGAGCATTAATGTTACGAATAATTTCAGGAATTGGGTGTGAACCAACTACACCAATCTTATTTGTTTTTGTCAACATTCCAGCAGCAATTCCTGTGAGATATCGTGCTTGGAATGAGTGACAAACGTAGTTGTCCATATTTGTATCGTTACCCTTGTATCCTGTGGCGTGCATAAAAACTGTACTAGAATCTTTCTTGGCAGCTTTCAACATGTGATCCATATAACCGAATGATGTTGCAAAAACAATATCATGTTTTCGTGCTAATTTTCGGAATACTTTTGTTGATTCTGCTTCTGGCACCATTTCAACACCAGATACATTATAACCATGTTTTTTTAAGGACATGAAACCATGATAATGTCTCATTGACCAACCACCATCGTTTTTTGGTCCCACTAAAACATAACCAACTGAAGGTACTTTTTTACCAACTGCCATTATTCCAGTAGTTACAACAAGAGCCGTAACTGCTAAAATAGCAATAATTTTCTTCATATTTAACTCCTTCCGAGTTTTATTGTTAATTAGGAGAATTCCACCAATTCTCCCACGGGAAATGAATCCAGATATTTTCTGAATCCTTTGCACATTGCTGTGCATAATAATGAGGTTCAAAATTACACTCATTATTCCACCAAAGAGTAGCAAATCTAACATCTACTCCATTGGCTCTTTCTGTAATGTGGTTTCTCATTTTATGAAAAGTTTCACCAGAATCACATACATCATCTACAATTAAAACACGCTTATCTGTTTTTCTTGGTAAATAATCTTCCCATTCGGGATGATCTCTAAGTGCCGCTTTAATTGGTTTAAATGGTTTTTCCATCCAATGTGACATCATAACGCCTGGTAATAGTCCACCTCTTGAAATTCCTACTACAACTTCAGGATTAAATTTATCTAATGTTATTTCTCTACAAAGAGTATTTACATCTCTTCGCATTTCTCTCCATCCATACCATAAATCTACACTCATGAAAATACCTCATTTAATTGTCTATTAACTTTTACAAATGTACAACATTTTGGTAATGCTTTTAATGTTCGTGCTCCGGCATAAGTACAAGAACTTCGTAATCCTCCTAAAATTTCTTCTATTGTATCTGCAACATTTCCTTTGTATGGAACTTGAACTTTCTTTCCTTCTGATGCTCTATGTGTTTTCTTTTCACCATAATACTTGAGTTGTGCCTCTTCTGAAGACATACCATAAAATGTCATTGTATCATCTTCAACTTCGCCTTCACATTCTTTGTGTCCTGCTAACATACCACCTAACATTACAAAATCTGCTCCACCACCAAAAGCCTTTGCTATATCTCCTACTACTGTACATCCACCATCTGCAACAATGTGACCACCTAATCCATGTGCCGCGTCTGCACATTCTATTATTGCAGATAATTGTGGATATCCTATCCCTGTCATTTTACGAGTAGTACAAACAGAGCCCGGACCTATTCCTATCTTTACAATATCTGCTCCTGCTAAAATTATTTGTTCAGTTGCTTCTGGTGTACATACATTTCCTGCTATGATTATTTTTCCTTTGGTTGCTTCGTGTTCTCTCATTAATGCAACATAATCATTAAATCGTTCTGTATATCCATTCGCCACATCAAGACAAATCCATGGCGCCGAGTCAGACATATAAGGTAGTTCATCCAAATTTTGATCTAATCCGACTGTTCTTATTATGTTTTTGTTCCATCCCCACTCAGAAGATTCAACAAACTTACATAGTGCTGTAAGCATAGGATATTCCATAAGAACATGTGCCATAGCAATTGTTCCTGTATGATCCATATTGGCCGCAATTATAGGAATTCCTGTCCAAGTGTGATTTGAATGTTTGAAGGTAAAATGTCTGGAGAGTTCTGCTTCTTTGCGTGAGGTAAGTTGAGATCTTTTGGGGGTAATTAAAACATCACTAAAATCCAATTTAGTATCATCAATAATTCGCATTACGTCCTTCCGACATTAATAATTAAAAGTGTGTGGATAAGAAACCTTCCATCTCTTATCTCTATTTATCAAATCAAAATCTTGACACGAATCGTGCTATAACTTGACAAAATGGAAGTAAAGCAATTGCCATAGCTGCATTTACTCCTGTATGTACTATTGCTATTTGTTTTGTTATTCCTTGAGGCATTCCATCAGAAACCATAATACCGGCCAACCAGATAGTGCCCGTAGTGCCTATGTTTGCTCCCAATACTGCAGCAATTGCAGAAGGAAGTGGTAGTGCGCCTGAAGCGACTAATCCAATTATTGCGGTTGTTGAAAGTGATGAGGATTGCCAGAGGAGAGTACACCCTATTGCACCAAAAAACATCCAATAGGGATTGTGTATAAAATATTCAAGATGTTCTAGTTTTCCCATTGACTTCATACCACCTGAAAACATTTTTAAACCAATGTAAAAAATTACCAAACCCAAAAGAGTTTGAAAAATAGGATTATTAAATTCCATAAAGTTTCCTTTTTTATATTTCCAATTATCGTAAAGTGTTCGATGTTTCTTTTTCATCTGTTAATCCCCTAAAATATTCAATAAATTCTTTGTATGTAGACTCATTTTGTAAGTCTTGATCCCATTGTTTATTCATCTCATAATAATCTAGTTGTGCAAGTTCAGCCAAGTTGATCCCGTCATATATACATGACAATTCTGCACCCGCTACATCTTTATTGATTACATTAATGCCTTCCATTACATAACTCCATAAACCCCAATTTGCACCGCCTGGATTATCTGGGACTGCATTAATATTAGGTATATTAGTTTTAGCCATTTCTAGTAATTCTTTAACCATTTCGGTTTTTGTTACACCAGTTTTTATATATTTCCAGAATTCACTATCTTCTCGGCCACCCATATAGTGCATTACAAGAAAATCTTTTAAATCATCATACATTATTCTTGTACGCTTGTTATAAATTGCAATACTGCCTTTATTTATTGTATTGTTGATGGTAGGTTTTACACATTCTAAGAATAGATTGTTTGCTTGTGCAATAGTTGAATGTATACTAATTGCTTCCAATGGTTCTAAGAAAGCACTACTAAGTCCTATTGTTACACAGTTTTTGATCCATGCAGATTCTTGCCGTCCAGAAGAAAATTTAATTGTTCTAATAGGATCAATCTCCTGTCCTAGTATAGTTTCTATCTCTTCTTGTGCTTTGTCTGGAGTAGTATATGCATCACAATACACATACCCACATCCTTTTCTGTCCATTAATGGAATTTGCCACATCCATCCTGCTTTTTGAGCCCAAGCTGTTGTATATGGTTCAGGAATTTCATCTTGTTTATATTTTAAATTGAATGGCATACCGACGTTTAATGGTAAGTTGTCTTTATAACTGATCCATTTGCTTGGTAGGTGTTTCATTATTACACGATTAAAGCCTGAACAGTCAATAAATAAGTCACCATCAACAGTCTGGCCATTAGATAGGCTCAAGTCTTTAACATATCCCTGTTCATTAAGTGACACATCCAATACCTCTGAATCAATAAATTTTATGTTATTTCTTTGTAGACAAATTTTCTTAAAATATTGACCAGTAAGGTGTGCGTCTATATGATATGCATGATCTTTTACATTTGTAAATTGTTTAGTATGTATGTTAAAATTACTACTACCATGATAAATCCTATGGCCAAGCCTTGATAATTTTAACATATCTTGTCGCGATAGCTTATCTAAACCATAATTAAACATAATGTCAGGTACAAACCAGTTAGTGGTCGTTCCATCTATCGGTCCTATGTAATAATCATCTATATTATTAGTCCAGCCTTTATGTTTGATAGCATATTTTAGTGTTGCACCTGTTTCTTTGATAAATTCATGTTGGTCACAACCAAAGTTTGTTGCTCCGTTTGCAAGTATAGAAGTAAAAAATCCTGTTGTACTTTCACCTACTCCTACAACTGCTATTTTACTGCTTTCTATAACAGTAATATTGTGATTAGGATGTCTTGCACTAGCAATTATTGCACTAATCCAACCAGCAGTGCCGCCACCAACAATAACTATTTTCATTTGGGTTTCTTTTTCATAGGTACATAATATAAGATGAGAGTGCTACAGTCAAAGAGTCCAACGTGTTTACGACTCTACTGCTGACGGATGACGAAACCCGCCGATCTGGTTACTGGTCAGTAGTCACCTGCGCCGCCCCAGAATCAGCACCCTCATTTTCTTTAGCTGGTGTGGAATATCCATCCTTGAACCATCCATCACCTTTTAATATAAAATTCATTTGGCCGGGAATGAGCTTATGAACACCTCCTTCTTGCTCACATCCCTTGCATAAGGTTAATGTGGGATCACTAAACTTTTGAATTTCTTCCCACATACAATTACACTTGTCACATTTATACTCATAAATAGGCATTATCCACCCCCATTCGTAGTATTGAAAGATATAGATATTCTTTCTTGATCTTTATTAAGATTGGGTGAAACATAATGCTTTAACCAACTTGGAAATATATATAATCTTTTTTCTAGCGCCTCTCCAATAAAGAGTGCACCCTTTCCACCATTAGGATAATGATGTAAAAGATCAAGAGCCGGATGTTCTAAATTAATGTTTCCACAATCTTTAGAAGTTTTAACGTAATATACACCAGAATAATGAGACATTGGATGTACGTGAGGAAGATTGGTATCTTTGTATCTATTAATATTAAACCATATATTAGATACAACTAAAGGAGTTTCTTGTATTTCACGCAGTTTCCATTCTATATCAGTAACCAATGTACAAATTTCCATATTGCTTAATAGTAAATTTGGTGATTGATAACCACCTTGATTACTTTTTGTTATAGAAGGGTTTTCTGCTTCAAACTCTAAACAATAAGTTGTTAGTAAATCATTATCTATTCCTAGTTGGTCAAATTCCCAAATAGGAATTTTAAACGGCTCATGTTTTTTCATTCGGTCTTATCCACATCTCCCATAATTCATTTTCTTGTTTCATTGACATTTTACCAAATATTTTAGCCCACCTATAACGATATTGTCTAAAAAACTTAGCCTTTTCTCTTTGTTCGTTTGTTCTGTCTATTATTATGGCGTCCTTTCCACCTCACCATCTTGGATTTTTTGAAATATAACTCCTACAAAAAGTCCAAAACCGAACATAAATAATCCCATCCACTTATGGGTATCTGACATTTCATGTATTATTTGAGTACACATATCGTAACTTTCCATGTTATCCTTTCAATTTAGTTTCAAATTCACGTAAACGCCTATAGACACTCATTAATTCAATAATGGTAGGCCACGCCTTTAATAGATATTGCATTGATCCTTCTACTCGACCAAATGCCCTTATTATTTGTTGCATTACACCTAGAGTCATCACTCCTGCAACTATTGCTGGTGCTAGGAATACATAAGCTGATAATACATTTGCTTGTAAGTATGCCATTCGACCAATATTAAAATATAGATAACGTAAGTAACTTAAAAAATGAATCTTACGAACATCTTCAAAAAACTCCTCAATTTTCTTTGGTCTAACTGTTCCATCATCTTCGGCAATGACAAGTATTTTTCTATATGCCGCTTCCTTTGCTTGTATATCATATTCTATACCAACTAGACGTAATATCCACCCTAATCCAATTAAAAAAGCAGTACCACCTAATGTCCAAAGTAATGCACCTGTAATCAATCCATATTCCCAATCACCAAAAAAGAATATTGGAATACCTATTGACAATCCAAATAGTATAGGAATAAACTGAACCAAAACCATAACTGATTCAATTAAAGATGTTCCTAAACTTTCCATTATACGGGTAAATTTAATTGTATCTTCTTGAACCCTTTGTGATGCTCCTTCTATTGTTCTGGCTTTCTCATATACACTATGATACCACTCAACCATTGCTGTACGCCATCTAAACAAATAATGGGCTGTAAAATAACTTATTACAACATAAAGTCCAACATATATTCCTGCTAGTGTAATAAAAGAAAATAAACTCGCAAAATATTCTTCTATTGTAACTGCATTTGGTGTAGCAAGTGCTTTTTGTATCATGTCATAAAAAACACCAAACCATTCATTTATTTTTACATCAATTTTTACTTGAACCCAAAGTGATCCCAAAATAATTATTGAACCAAGCCAAGACCACAACCACCATTTTTTATTCAAAAAGAATCTAAACATAATAATCTCCTATTTAACCATAAGGTCTTTTTTCTTTATTTAATATATGATTATCTTCATCTACACATTGTCGATAAGGTTTCTTATAGTTAGTATTTTTGCCTGCTATAGTACCTCTTTTCAATCCCCATCGATTATCTTCCCAAAATCCATAACAACCATCTTTATCTGTATTTGTAAAATTTGTTGTACAACCAACAACCATCCATGTCGCCATTATAAAAACTAATAATAGCTTTTTTTGCATTTGTTCCTTTATTATTGTTGTGTGTCTTTTGGTGTAAGACTTGTTTCAAAATCCCATTCATAAAATCCTATATCACCACCTATTGTAAAACCTCGCCGAGTGTTTTGCTCTTTACCATCTCCTTCATCTACTTCTAAATCAGAATCTTCTCCTAAAACCATAAAAGCACCTTCTTCTGATTTACCTTTAACTCCCTCTAATGAATTATGTGTTTCTTTAGAATAAACTATTTGATATGACATTGGTATTTTATCTTTACCCAAAACCCATAGATAAATCCATCTTGGTTCATCCACAAAGTGTTTTAAATACATTCCTTTTTGTGGTATTCCAACTTTTGGAAAACCTAATATTGAAGTATAAGTAACATAAGTTGAAGCGCTTAATACTAAAAGAATAGGGATAAACCAAATCAAAAATTTCCAACTCTTTCTTTGTTCGATTAATAACCAAAGACAAACAGTAGAAAGAACTACTAATCCAAAAACTAAAATTCCTATCATATCTAAAATCCCCCCACCCCATCATACTCTTCAGAAACCGTACCTGTATCTCGTTCAGAATAATGAGATTCTTCTGTACCCGAATTTATATATGGTGAACCTGTTGGTTCATGAGCAGGGGCGACCATTCCTACTCTATTATCAAATGGAGTCACAAACTTTTTTTCTTCATAAGAAAAAGCTCCAATTTGTTCTCCCTCTTTATCTATTTTAAATCTCACAAAAGTTTCTTCTTGGCCTTTGCGAAAAAATTTCTTTTCACCTACCCACATAATTTTATAAGGATCAACTCTATGTAGTTCTATTTTTACAGTTAATGGTTCTTTTTTATTATAAACTTTCTCACTTGAGACTTCTGGAACAACTCCAACATTCGTAGCTAATTGTCCCATGCGTGTCCACTCTCTTGAAGAATAATAATGTGCATTAACAATATATTCGCCAGGAATGATTCCACGAATAGTAACTACTTCCCTATTGATATTTACTTTTTGTACTGTACCATCGACATTTGTTACAACATCATTTGCAAAGCCCAAATCATCTTTATCTAAATACATAAAATTAATTATGGGTAATCTAAAGTGTACTTTATTTTCTGTTGGATCTTGTACATAAAGATCAATATCATCAGGTTGATCATGATCCCATTCCATAACAATAACAAATTCTGCTTTTCTTTCAAAATCTTCTTTTTTAGATTCGGGCTTTATAAGTAAAAATGCCACAATAAAAAGAAAGGCAAAACCGACCAATACGTTAAACAACATATCGGTAAACCCGATAGTTGACTTATATCTATTTTTATCGAACATGGGCTATCCTTGAAGTAACTCATTAGTTTCTTCGCCCACTTCATAATTCACTAATTGTACTTTAATGACTATTGAAGCAATTAAACCCGTTAAGGTTGTATATAGTGCGGTAGACATTCCCTTCGCCATTGAGGCAAGGGCGTCTTGTAACGTTTGTGTATTGGAAACATCTATATTTTCGAATGCTGTTCCTAACATATACAAAAAGCCGGTTACTGTTCCAACCATTCCTAATGCAAGACAAGTTTCAGCAATAAACCATCCAACATCGATTTTATTATCAATGTCAGAATTAGTTTCTAAATCGTAAGTTTTTCTTCCAATCCAAACTGAGGTAAATACGAAAATGATAATAATCAGAAAACTAAGTTTAGTAACATCTGCATAATATAAAAGTGAATGCAAGTTAAAATGATATGATGTGCCAAACCCTATAAGTATCAAGCAAAATATTAACCACCATTTTAAAAGTTTTGTTCCTATTTTCATTTATTCTCCTTAAAAGTTCTTTCTATCTAATATTTATCTCTTTTTCTTCCTCCTCTTCTAAGTCTTCTACATCATCTACAGACCAATTTTTATAATCATTATTTTGGCGTCTTTTCTTCCTACTGATTTTCTTATCTTTTTTAACTTTGAACTCTTCCATTTTTCCTTTTCCAGAGTGCTTGTTTTTTTCTGGCATTCTTTAATTTTAAATTGCTGACTCCATCTGTATATAATTTACCTAACATGTGATCATACTCATGTTGAAAACATTTTGCTGTTATATCAACAAATGTACCACTCATCTTAATTCCGTCTTTTCGATAATATTCTGTAGAAACTCCATACGCCCTCTCTACTGGAAAAAATAATCCCGGAAAAGATAAACATCCCTCGCTAATATATGTGGTTTGTGGAGAATATTCAACTATTCTTGGATTAAACATTGCTAGTGCACCACCATTATATCTCATCACAAATACTTTTAAGTCAACTCCTATTTGACAAGCAGATAAACCGATTCCTTCATACTTTTGCATTGCATCTAACAATTCTTCTGTTAATTTTTCTGGGTCTTCTTGTGGATTATCAAAATCAAAAGGAACTGCTCGTTTCCTTAAAATAGGATCATCTTCTAATACTAATTCTCTCATACTATCCTCGAAAAGTTTTTAAATTTCTCAAATCTAATAACATCTTTAAATTTGTCAAAGAGTACATCTCCCTTATGACTAATAATAAAAACATTTTGTTTTCCTGTTAAATGATTAAGTATCTTTAAAAATTCATCTGTACCATTTGCATCTAAAGAGGAATCAAATACTTCATCTAAAATCAGTAAATTTGTATTTACACTATTCTTCATCTTAGCAATAGTTCGCCAAGTGAAAAGAAGTGCCAAGTCTATTCTCATCTTTTCACCTTCACTAAATGAATCATAAGTGAATTCATCTCTATGTCTTGACTTAATACTTTCTTCAAATTTTTCATCTAAATTAAAAGACACAAAGAAATCCATTGAGGCCAGATATTTATTAATTAACGTATTCATTATAGGAAGATATTGTTTAATGATACGTGTTTTGATACCAGTATCTTTTAATAAAATAGTTGCAGTTTCATACAACTGTTTCTGTTCTGATAATTTTTCTAACTGTTCTATACATGATTTAAATTCTTCTTTCAATTCTTTTAACTTTTTTACCTTTTCATCAAGATCATCTTCTCTTTCTTCTATTTCTTTAATTTGATCTTTTAGCTTTGTAATATAACCACCAATTGCTTGAACTTGATTTTGATGTGTAGTTATAGCTGTTTGAGTATTTGTTACTTCTTCTAATCGTTTTTTTAAATCTTTAATTTTGTTACCAAGTTCCCATAATCCACCTTTACTCGTATGCATTATTCCATGATGTGCGGAAATCATCTTCTTTTTGTGTTCTTCATTTAGTTCTTGACTACAAGTAGAACACGTATCGTTTTGTTCATAAAATTCGATTTCCTTTTCGGCTGCTAACATCTTTCGTTCAATACCATCTTGATATCCTTCTAACTCCTTAAGAGTTTGAGCCGTTTTATCATTTGATATTGAATCTATCAATTCTTGTATTTTTGTATTTAATGACTCAATTTCTTTTTCATTGTTACTAATATCACGTTCATTTTGTTGAATTTGATTTTTCTTGGTCTTTTTTAAATCATTAATTACACCTTCAGTAGTATCAATATTTCCTACAGATAATTTTCTATTGACTTCAACATTTTGATGTTCTTCTTTATTTTCTGATATTTTATATCTCAATAAGTGATTCATTACAGAGAAAATTTGAATATCAAGTAAATCTTCAACAATACCTTTACGATCTTGTGTCTTTAATTGCATAAATGGGATATAATGATTTGCTCCCAATAAAACAATTTGTGTAAATGATTTGTAGTTCAGTTTGAGTATTGTCTTTTCAAGGTATTCTTGTTGATCTTGAGTCTTGGCATCTTGATTTAATCTTTGACCATCAACAAAAATTTCAAAGATGTTTTTCTTGATTCCCCTACGAACCATGTAGGATTTACTACCAACTTCAAACTCAATCTCTACTAACAGTCCACCATCATTAATAGAGTTGATTAATTGGGGTCTATTAATTCTTCTAAATGGTTTACTGAATAGACCAAAGCACAACGCATCTAAAACAGTAGATTTGCCTGATCCGTTTTCTCCGACAATTAGTGTAGTGGAAGTTTTATTTAATTCTATTTCTGTAAATTGATTGCCGGTACTCAGTAAATTCTTCCACCTAATATTTTTAAAATATATCAAGGTTTAGTATTCTTTGAGTACGACAGGTTTTGAGGAATGTTCAAATCGATAATCAAGATCATCAAAAGCACTTTTAAGAACATCAATACATAATTGATTTAAGGTTATATCTCTATCATGTGCCGCTTTGGCTAGATGTAGGAGATCACTATTTGATATTTCTAGTTCTACATTTGTAGATCCTTTTGGTAGTTGTTCACTCTCGATTAAGTCTTGAGCGAATTCTTTTCTTTTTTGTAGTTCTTCTTCACTCCTTCTTGCATCCCATTCAGGAGCAACAGCCGGTATATCAGTTTGACCTAAACAACCATCATAGTCTGCAGAACCCAAATTACGTTCTACTTTGGCCTTTTCTTGTCTTTTCATTTCATCAAAATTATAATTAGTCATTTTCTCCTTTTTTTCTCTTTCAAGTCTTTCTGCATAGGTTTCCATCATATTGACTCCACAGTTAAGGCTTCATTATATAAATTTCTCATCAACATATTTAATTCAGTTTTATTTTCTATGTTTAATGAGTCTACATATTTACTTAAAATTGTTAGGGTGTCTTGTGCTTCATCTATTAATTCATCATCTTCCATAAACTCCAAATCTGAAAAATCTTCAACCACTACTAAATTAGCTACATTTTCTGTATACAACTTATCTAATACAGTATCAAACCAAAAGGGATTTGTTTTCTTTTGAACTACTACTTTTACATGTGTATTTTCATATTCACTATAATCTTTTTCAGTTAATGATTCAAAGGTTTCTTCGCTGTCATCATAATAAAATTTTCTGAACATTCTATAGGGGTTTTGTATGAATTCTAACTCTCTTGTCTCTGTATCAAAGATATGGAAACCCCTGGCGTCCTTATAATCACTCCATGTTATCTCATAAGGATTTCCAAGATAATAAACTGTTCCATTGTCAGACTTGTGATGAAAATGTCCACTCATAGCCATATCGAACTTATCAAAGAGTTTTGCTTCTACACCTTCATGACTCCATGATCCAATATGTTGTTCAAATCCTTTTACTTCAAGATGACCCATAAGAATTTGACATTGTGTATTCTGAATTGATTTCATACACTCACCATAATTATCTTCATTTATCCACGGCATCATAAGTATACCCAATCCATCAAAATCAACTTCTTTTGGTGAAGAATACATCCACGGCTCTACCTTACCCTCATGTGTAGTAAATATTTCTTCTATGGAATTTAATTCATTAGTATTTTTATGGAAAGTATCGTGATTACCTATAATGATATGTGTATCAATTCCCATCTTCCATAGGCGTTCAACAAAATTTGTTCGTAGATCATTCAGTATCTTGAAGTTAATAAATTTTCTACGATCAACTACATCACCTAAATGAATTAATGTTTTGATATTATGTTCTTCAAGGTAGGGAAAGAAAATATTATCATAAAACTTTTTAAAATAATTTAGAAAGGTGAGACTATCTCCACGTGCTCCCCAATGGGTATCTGTGATTAAAGCTATTTTCATGCTGCACTCATAAAAAGTTCTAAAGCTGTATCTTGTTTCTTAGTAACTTTCTTTTTCTTACTCTTTTCAAAGGTATCTACAAATTCATCAACTATTACTTTGAAATCTGAATTTTTATAATCATTAATGTTTTCATGCTCATTTGCTTCACCACTAAGATCAATATCCATATAATTAGGATTTGTTTCATAGTTTTGCATACTTTTATATTTTATGTATAACTGTTTTTTCTCTTTTTGAATTCTTCGAATAAAGGCGTAATAAATTATTTGAGTAAAATAAGCAAAGGGATTGTTGGATTTTTCTGGATTGAAATTGTGGATATAATGTAAACAGTTTTCTATTCCATCAGAAATCATATCATTTTTAAATGCATAATTTATGAAGTTTGGTCTGAATGATAATCTTTGAGCAATCTTTAAAAATACTGAACCTAGATATTCTGAAATTTGAGGAAGTTCTTTATTCTTTTTACGTGCATTATCATATTCTGCTTTATATTCAATCATTGCCTCTAAAAATTTGGCATTGTCCACATAGTGTAGTTTATTCTTACTTGATTTTCGTTTAGCCATAATATTCTTTATTTCAATTAATGTCGTATTATTATTATATCATAAATTTGGTAGATGTCAAGTTTAGTTCATTAATCCTTCAGGTTCAAAATCTTCTAATATTTTTGTCATTTTGTTCATTTCTTGATCTTTATTATGTCCCATATCTTCTTTTACAGAATTTATATAAAATTCTTGATAATCTTCTCCCAATTCCGAAACAGACATAATACACCTTGCTGCTAGGGGTACAAATGTAGTATCTGTAAAGGGTAGCCATTTAAGTAGTGCCATTTGTGATTCTCTTTTATCATCATTAAATTTCATCATCACTTTCATCGGCCAATGAAGTTCTAAATAACCATTATCCTTACTTCTATCATTTACTACAACTTTAGAGAAAATTATTTCACCATTATCTAATCTAATTACTTTTAGATTATCTTTATCCAATTTTTCCATTTATACCTTTAATGTAATATTGTGAATCTTGTATGGAAACTTTTCCTCATCATATATTTTTAATCTATCTTCATGATGGCGATAAGCATAATTTTTTCTATTCTTCCATCTCAAGTCATCTGCTATATCGTATAAGGTAGTTTTATCTGTTGTATCTGATAATCGTAATCCTCGACCTATCGATTGAAGATTTCGTATGCGAGATTTAGAAGGAGAAGCGAACACAATGTTATGCAAATTCCTAATGTTGATGCCGGTACTGAATACCCCATAACTTGCCACGATGATGGCATCTCGTTCTGTTTCTGCGATTGCTCGTATCTGTTCTCTAGTCTCGGTTTCTGTTCCTCCAAATACAAAAAAAGTCTTCCTATTGTCATCTGTCTTCTCCTCGATCATATCGTATAAAATACGTCCATGTTTTTTCACTAATCTAAAGAGTAACAAAGTATTACCTTCCAAAGACAATACTAAGTTTCTTATATATTTATTCCTTTTCTCATGACCTACCAAGAATTCTATCTCATCTGCATACTTAATTTGTTTAAATTGCTCACAGATCACATCAGGATACTTTAACAATATAATTTCCACATTTAAAGAAGATAACTCTTTTCGATCCATCAACTTTTTAGTTGTTGTAACTTTATAAACCTTACCAAATAAACCTTCAAGTACTAATTTATGTGTTTGTGTTCCATCTAATGTTCCTGTAGTTCCAATTCTATATTCAGCGTTCACACATTTAGTCATAAGAGTTGTAAGGGATTTAGATTTAAATCCATGTGCCTCATCACCAATCACTAACCTATATGGTTCAAATGTTTTTTTGTTAAGTTTGTAAATAGATTGCCACGTTGAAATAACCACTAGTTTATCGGAAACCTTATCTTGTCCGGCATAGACTTGATGACAATACTTTGCGGAATCCCATCCATACTCTTGAAAATCTGAATATAATTGTGAAACAAGTGAAGTGGTAGGAACGATTATTAATGTTTTAACATTGAGTGCTCGTACAATTAAATAGATGATTAGGGATTTTCCACTTGCGGTAGGTGATACTAATAAACTTTTTTTGTATGATAAGGCATGATGAAATCCATCTAATTGATAATCTCTTGGTTCAAAAGGTAACTTTAAGTCATCAAGGAAAGCTTGATTTTTTGCTATTTTTCTAGGTTTCCAATCAAAACCTATCGGGGCCACTCGATAATTTCGGGGCTCCGCAAAGATAAACACGTACTCAAGTAATCCACCATACAGTAACCTATTGTGAATATTGAATAATCTTATCTTACCATCCCAAATTTTCATACGATATGCTGGCATGAATGTGTGGCCCGGTACAGTAAATGTGAAATAATCACAAATTTCTTGTGCTACGCCAGCTTCACAGCTTATTTTGAGGAATACTTCATCTTTCTTAGTAACCTCAATTACTTCAATGACCTTCTGTGAATCGTTTCCAATCGATTGCATTTTTAATTAAATATCCTCTATTCGATAATCCCTTTACTATGGCTTCAAGATAATCCACCTTTTCTTCTTGTAGTGATATTTTTTTCTTACCCTCTATTATATCATCATCAGCATCTATATACTCTTGTACATCTGCCTTGAGTAACTTATATTGGAATGGCTCCCAATCATAAGCCTCTAATTCGGTTTCATCCATCCTTCCAGAATAATACTCCCTTTTAACTTTTAAAAGTTTACTATGATCAAACTTCATAGTACGGAGTCTCAATCTTTCATCATGAAAGAGAATTAAATATTTGTTATGTAGTTGTGGGATTTTAACAGATTCTTGAGATAGTTCTGTTTCATCAATTTCACAATCTCCTGACCACAATTTCTGTATTTCTTCAAATTTCATTTATTCAATATATCTTTCAAATTATCAATCTTTTTTATGTGTTGCTTCCATTCATGGCTTGTATCTACCTTATATAAACGATCTGCACCATGAGCATAAAGACTCCTATAACCAAGATCTAAATCTTTTATATAGGTATAAGCTTCAGAATCACTCATCTCTATATACATGATAGGTTTATGTTTTCTTATTGTATTTTCAGCTCCTTGTAAAACTTTAAGTTCAAACCATTCAACATCCATCTTTATAAAATCAAGTTGATTAAAGTTATAACTATCCAACGTTTTTGTTTTAACTTGTATTTTTGGAAAATTTTCCCATTCGGGTTGTACCCATCTGTCACCTGTCTTTTGTTTAGGTTCATGTACAAGTGATGCCATTCCAGTATTGGTAGTATTTGGTACTTTCATTGTAGCAGTACCATTCTCATGCCCAAGTGCTACTGTCTCTAGAGTACTAATGTTACCCCAATCAGAATTATCTTTAATAAAACTCTCCATATTTTTTTTCCAACATTCTATATGTTTGGGAACGGGTTCAAATGCATAGACTCTTTTAAAATTTTGTGCTAACCTTCTAGTCCAAATACCTACATGTGCTCCAATATCAAGTGCCACATCTCGATTAGATATGTGGGGCATCACCTCATTGAATTGAGTCTGTTCATAATCTCCACCCCATTTATACCAATCTTCATCATCGGGAATCCATATTCTTTTATCACTTGTTAATTTCATAATCTTTTAATTTTTTAAGGGCAACCATCGTACCTACCTGTTCAATTATTTCTGCATAACCATCTTCAATCCACTCATCTATAAATTGTGTCACACCCCTACAAGTTGGATCAGTATAATCATGTGCTAAACACGGACCATTCAAATAATTCCAATGATGTATTAAATCTTTTTTAACACCTTCATACGAATGATCACCATCAACAAATAACATACACAATGGTATATTTTCCATTGCCCACGAATTGTCTACTCTAATATCTATTCGGTGTTTTTCTTCATATTCATTCAACCAATCATCTGCATCAGGGTCATGACACCCCTCAACTACATCAACTGAAACTACTTTTACTTTGGTATCATGAGTAGCCATTGCGAGTAAAACTGTTGATCCTCCCCAATATCTACCAATCTCTAATATAATATTACCATGTTCATCTTTGGGCATTCTTGTCCATTGCTGAGCCGCATACTTATATAACAATCCTGCTTCATGTAAATCTAATCGGATTATATCTCTTGTTTCTCTGGGCGAATTAAATAACCATAATAAATTCACAAAATTATTCTTTATATTTTTCATTCCATACATTATTAATAAAGTTTTCTAATTTGGGTACATAATCATAAATTGTAATAATAGGATCTATATCATTCCTCAAATATGTAAAACGTGGTAATAATACTCTTTTAACTCTTTTCTTTCTGCTATCATCTTCATCATCTTGAGCAACATACGTGCTGAAGTAAATATCTATTCCATCTGGAAGATCACCTAAACCATGTTCTTCCAATGATTCAAAAAACTCTGCTATCAGTTTTTTTATAGACCAATCTTTTTTATCATAAGTACACATCCATTTAGGATTATAAGTATCACCATCTTCAATGTATTCTAGTTGATCACCTATTCTAGAAAATGTATATTTATGATTTTTATAAGATCCTATTCCCAATACATTATAATTTGTCGTTATAATCATAGGAGTACTAGTCATTATTCCGTCAAGAAACATATCTTGTGAAGACATTTCTTGCCAATCTATTTCTTTTTTATACATCTTCAATTCTTTTCTACATTTTCTTCCTGTGTCATCACAAAAATAATCTTCGAATTGTTGATTTTCGGCGCCTGCCACACAATATTGTTTATTATCATTCAAAAATTTATTAACTATCCCAGAAACTAAAGTATCATATTTTCCCACTTCATCAAAAATTGTCTGTACACTTATTTCTGATACATTATGATCTATTAAGTTTTGTATATCTAAAATAAGTCTATTTGTATCTGTTTGTAAATTACCCGTGTCAAAAAAGATAACATCTGACATTATAAATAATCCTAATGAATTTGCATAGTCTAAGAAGTTAAAAATGACATCATCATTTTTGGGTGCTCTACGTTTTTGTTGTTTAACTATTTCTCTATCAAAACTTTGTACACAAGCTATTACCGTATTAAAATTATATTCTTTCAGAACATCTAATTTTTCTTTAGTCCAATCGCACATGTGAACTTCCATGATCTTTTTGTTACAATCTTTAAAATTGGGTATAAGACCAAATATATTATTCATTATTTCTGCAGACATTAATGTAGGTGTTCCACCGCCCCAAAAATAGCTATGAATATGATCTGAACTTAATATTGGTTCATAAAATTTTATTTGATTTGGTAAATATTCTGAATAATAACGTTGGAAGGCGTCCTTTTCAAACATTGTACCCTTAAAAGTACAATAAGTGCATTGCTCTTTACAAAATGGGCTGTGAATGTAAACCCCCGTTTTTAACTTGGTATTGCTCCAAGCCTTTAAAATATCTTCACCCGAAATCGGTTTCATTTTAATCGTTTAATAAATTTTTAATAATATATTCTGTATAATTAAAATTAACGGTTGCTACTTGATATACTGGATCTGTTGTAGTACTGTCAAAAGATACTTCTGATAATGAGGTAGGAAAAATATCTTTGAAATGAAATTCCATTGTGGGATTCATAGAACTACTTAAAATAGTTAATACAGCTGTTGTATATTTGTTTTCTTCACCGACCATCCATTGAAAAACTTCTTGCCAATTTTTTAAATATTCATCAATCATAAAAGTTACATTAAGAGGCTCATAGGTTATAATACCAGTATGGCGAGTAAAATTTTGAAGTTGTGGTGTGGCCATAACCGCGCCTTCTAATGTTATGCCTGGTAAATTAACTGTTTGAACAAAAAAGGAAGTTTTCGGTATTGCCGCAACATCAAATCTAAACTGAACATCGGCCAGAGGATTAATATTTTTAGGTTGTTCTGTTAAACTTGTCATATTTCCTTTTCATTCTTTGAAAATAAATTTGGTAGATTTGGAAAATTATTTCCTTGATAATTAACCCAAATAAACTGTAGTGCTGGATGTTCTTTAACAACTTTAAGAATTTGTTCTGTCCAACTTTGATGAACATCAATCCAACCTTTAGTTTTTTCATTTCCTTGTCTTATTGTTTTAACTCCATTTTCATGTATGTAACCATCGCGAATTTTACTATCTTTATTGAAATAATGTTTGGTATTCGCATAAAGATTATCATATTCATCATTTTTGTGATCAAAACCTAATAGATAAACCTTTTCATAATCTTCACAAGTAAAATCTCTACACGCAATATGTAAAGCTGAAGTTCCTGTAGACCATCCTATCACTTCAGTACCTATATTACGAATTTTGTCTTCCTTACCTCTTCTTAACCAAATAATATAATTTTCTGTGCCTGAACAGTTTTCATCTAGTCCGGAAATATATACAAAATATTCATCATCAAATCTTCTGTAAGATTCTTTCTCTTTTCCATCCAATCCATATTTTAATGCATCATAAGATTCAGCGGGAAGTAAATTCCAAGAATTATGTGTAAAATAACAATCTCCATCAAATCCTGAATCAATAATTTCACTTATTATTCCAGCATCTATGGCACAAATCACATCGGGATTAAAGTCTCTATGACAAGCATTACATCCTATAACTGTTCCATCTAATTTTGATGGATCTATATTTTTTCTACTGGGACCATTCCCTAGTACAAAAACATTATCAATTCCTTGAGCATCATCACCTTCAAACATTTCACTACCTCCATTATACACTAATATTTAGTAATGTCAATAAGCACAAAAAAAAGGGTGAACAAAAGTCCACCCTTCTTTAAGTTCATCCTTAGATAAAGGATTACATAAGGTTTGCAACGATAACGTGCCTGTAATAGCGGTTAGCGTTAGCAGTAAGTGAACCATCACCGGCTCCGTTATTTGCGGATCCAGTTTCGTTTGCGAAAGGATTGGAAACCAGACCATAACGAGTCTTGAAACCAATTTTCGGTTGAAATGAGTTCTCACCAACTGCACGAACCATCTGTAATGGAACATAAGGACAATAGAAAAGTCCGGCGTCATAAGCACTTGAACCTTTGTAACCAACTGTGAAATAGTTAGTTGCAGCGGATGGTGCATATGGATCAACATAGACTTTAAATCGACCATTAAGAGTTCCAACCATAGTTGAACCTGTGTCATCTGGGTCAAAATCGTTTCCAGAAGGTGCTCCGGAAAGTTGACCGGCCATAGCCAATGCGGATGCTACATCAGAAGATGTAATCAAGACATTACCTTTACCTCGGCGAGTGTCTTTAGCAATTGCGTTAGCTTCACGTTCAATCTGGAACATCAAACCTTTGAACTTCTCAACAGACCAACGTCCATTAGAGTCAGTATCAAGGTCAAAAGTTCCTGCGGATGTAGTATTATGAGCTGCACCAGTTTTAGCGTTGGTGTAGATTGTTCTCATAACTTCGCGGTTAATTTCAGCCAAGATTTCACTTGACAGAATATTTGACAGCTCAGTTTCTGCATCCAAACCATGAACGGCCTTAAGGTCTTGTGCGAGTTCTACTGTGTACTCAGCCTTAAGTGCTCTTGATTTAGCGGTTACGGTTACTTTATCGATTGCGAATGCCATCTCTGAAATGGTAACGTCAGCTTCTTGTGTTGCTGTAGCGGTACCAGTACCAGTAGTCATGCTGGCATCTGCGGGGTTACTGTTAGCGGAATGAGTTCCACTACCAGAGAAAGAAGTGTCGGCTTCTTTAGAGTCAGCCGCTTCAACACCGGCCTGTGATGTAATATGTGATTTCATTGCAAAGATCAGTCCGGTAGGACCAGTCATTGGTTGAACACCACAAACATCATAGGCGATAAGATTAGGCATAGCTCTACGAACCAACGAAATCAAAACGGGATCAACGGTATCGATATTACCGCCGGTCTTATTAGCGTGAGCCGCCTCTGTCATAAAGACTCCACTACCTTGTTGAGACTGTTCCTTCATTGCGGTTTCTTGGTTTTCCAAGAGAACTGCAGTAACGGCCTTGCGGTAGTTATCTTTAATCTTAGGAAGGTCTTCGTGCTCTAAGACTGGTCCCCACTTCTTTTGTAGGTTTTCAGCTAGGTACATAGTTTTCTCCTATAGGGTTATATAAATTAAGAATTATAGCGACGGATCGCTGAAGTATAATGTTCCATGCTCTCATCTAATTTCTCAGGAGTTTCCTCACTTTGAACTTCGATTGTTTCATCTGTTTCAGTAATTTCTGAGGTCACTGCATCAGACTTAGGAAAATAACTTTCCTTGAGAACATTCAATTTTTCAATGTATTGCTCTGTATTTTCAAATTCGATACCTTCTGCTAACTTCTCAATTTTCTCCGAATCTGTATCGGCCAAATCTTTAGTTGCTGATTTAAGGGCATCGGTTTTTTTGTACTGAGCCAATTCTTTCTGGAGTTCTACTCCACGATTAATTTCTTCATCCAGAGAGCCTTCAAGTTCTTCGACTTTTGTGAATAAGTCGTCAACCATGTCAACTTTCTCTTCTGGAAGGTCAATGTAATGCTCTGTGAAAAGAGTTTTGAGTCCGGACATGAAATCTTCAACCAATTCGGAACGAATTCCTCTTTCGATTGCCAATTCATTTTCCTTCATCCACTCTTCTACAACGTAAGTGAGATATCCATCGACTTTTTCAGTAAGTTCTTTTTGAAATTCATCTTTAGAAGCGTCAACCTCTTTTGATTGCTCTTCCATACGTTTGTTAACTTCGTCAACAACTTTTGCATGAACAGCAGCTTCAAAAATTGTAGATGCTTTCTTCTTGAAATCTTCAGAAAGCCCCTCTTCTCCACTAACTAACGCTTCTACATCATCTTGAACGTTAGGGGGATCAATTTCTTGAGGTGAAATAGCTTGAATCTTAGTAGTTTCTGCTTCTTCTTTGACTTCCTCTTCTTTAACTACTTCTTGAGTAGCTTTTAAGATAGATTCGTATTTACCTGAAAGGTCAGACTTTTTCATTTTATTGACTTGATCATAAATGTTTTTCAACATTTGATTCTTAGTCTTAGGGATTTGGACGGCTTCAGCGGCGGGTTCTTCTTCCTCCTCTTCTTCCTCCTCATCTTCTTCTTTTTTAACGGAAGCTTTTTGTTCTTCTACTTCCTCTTCATCGTCTTCTTCCTCTTCTTCTTTTTTCACAGAAGCTTTAGAAGATTTACTTTCTTCTACTTCTTCTTCATCTTCTTCTTCGTCTGAAGAATCTTGTTCAGCAGCAGCTCTGCGCTTTTCAGCTAGTTCTTCTTCTGTCATTTCTTCAGACTCTTTGTTCAAAATTTCTTCAGACATGTAGGGTCTCCTGTATCTGTTACTTTAGAGTGTTTACTATTGTTATTATTTAGTAAACTTATAAACTTGACATAAACTGATCAAATGCTTTTATCTGAACTTCATCTAATTGCTTTTGACTAGTTATTTTTATTTGTTTTTCGATTCGGGCAACATGGCGTTCATCTAGAATACCATTATCCCATATCCATTCTTTACCTTCCATAATTCCATTGACAAATGCCGCTGGAGCGGAAGGGTCGGCAACAATATCTGCAGCTGTTGCAAGATAAAAATCATCTTGAACATGACTACAATTGCGTCCTACGGGTCTCAATGAACCCATTCCTCTGGATGAGACACCCAAACGGGCTCCCTCATCGATAAGGTTCTTTACAATTTTACCATAAGGTGTGTCCATAATCTTTGCTCGACCTACGAAATTGTCTCCATCCTCATCAAGTGACTGAATTAAATGGGAAACTCTCTCTAAATTAACTGTAGGTCCTTCTGGATGACCTAATTCTCCAAAAGCTCTTGATTGTTTTATGTAATTTTGATCATACCTTTGCGCCTCTTTTTGTAGGATAGCTTTGGGGTATAATCTACCATTGCGATTTTTCACATTGGCCTGCATAAAAACACCTTCGATAAAATAATTCTTTCCTTTTTTGGTATCTTCACATATAAATTCTACATTATCTAATTGTTCGCATATAAGTTTCATTAATTTTCTCCTATTATGTGAAATTACCTTTAGCGTAGTCTATTCTATATCCTAACGAACCATTTTCTTCGTATGCTGGGATATCAAAGCCTGGTGCTTGTTTCTTTAATTCCATTATGACTGTATAAGAGTCTCCAGATCCGTGTCCTGTTGTAGAAAATTGTATGTCTCCCAAAACTTCAGAGGTGTCACCAGTTGCGTTTATTGGTATTCCTGGCCATTCCATACCCGACATATTCCAACTACCATTACCACTTAATTCTGCAATATATTTTTCTGCGGTTGATCCATCCCATTCAATAGCAACTTGTAAACCATTCGTAATCCACATTATTTTAGTAACTAATACATTCCACTCTAAGCCTGTAAAATTACCACTATTTGCTACTGTTCTAGTATTGGCTCCAGATACTCCACCTACAATTGCATCACCATTAGACATACCTGTATCGATTGAAGTTGCTTTTTTGTTTGTATTATCCCATCCTACAACTTCTACTGTAGATGCTCCGGCTGTAAAACCAGTAACAAGAAATGTTTCTGCACCGCCTGTTGTTATTACTTCACCAATCTTAAAGTTTGGGCTTGCTGCACCTGATAAGGTCATTGTGTGTTTTGCCCAAGAAAGTGTCGATAAATCTACCTTCTTAACATCCGATTCTGATGCATCTGAAAAAAACTTTGCTACGTATTTTTTTTCGTCATCACGTAGTACTTGCGTCTCTGCTGCCATCTTCTATTTTCTCCTCGCTTGGTACACTTTCCGGCTCTTTCGAGTCTGTCTGCGTTTTGTTTAAAAAAGTTTTTGCGATATCCTGTTTTTTACCTTCTAACGATACCATCACTTTTTGCTGAAGTACATCACCTATTGCCGATTTTACTCCTGCTGCATCACCTTTAACGGATAATCCTATAATATCACCAACTGTAGTTTCATTAGACATAAAATTTCCTCTATTGTTCTATTATATTTATACTATTTATAAATTTTATCCAGATATAATCTTTAAATCTGGCTTATTTGCTGCAGGATCAAATTCCCATTGTTGATCTTCAGCTTCACCTTCACCACCAGCTTCTTCTTTTTCTTTGGCAATTTGTTCTTTCATATCATCTATTTCCTCTTGAGTCAACTTAAGAACATGTTTATTAACATACTCTTGTGAGAAATATTTACCAACAACTTCATCTCTATATCCCATATCATTTACTAACATTCCCAAACGTTCTCTCATCATTTGAGCATTTTGTAATTCCGCGAAATGTGAATCAGTTTGCCATTCATAAATAAGTTGATCTTTTACTAGTTTCCAATCTTGAGATGAAACAATTCCTTTAAGTAATAGTTGTTTCTCTATGAGATCATTGAATAAATGATTAAATCTTGCTCGTAATCTCTCGATAAAACGTGTAAATTTTACTTCATCTCTTGAGATTTCTTCTGCTCTACCAAGTATGAAACCAGAATCTTGTTCTAGTCTAGAAGGGGGAACATTAAGTGCTTTGTATAATTTTGTTTTGAAGTATTCAACATCAGCTAACTCACCAAGATTCTCCCCTCCTGGCAAAGTTGAAATTTCTGTACCTCTACCACCTTCTCTTCGTGGAAGCCAGTAATCCTCTAACATACTCATGTGCTTACGTTCATCCTTGATTTCGCCAGAATTAGAATCATATACAAGTTTGTTCTTGTATTTGTTCATAATGTCACGTAGATACTGTTCTGCTTTGATCTTAGGTAAGTTACCAACATCAATGTAGAATATTCTACGTTCTGGAGCACGTGAAATACGATAGATGACAACTGCATCTTCGATCATTCGTAACTGATTGAGTGGTTTGATTGCTTTGTGTAGATTACTTAAAACTAATTTTCTATCTGGATCTAATACACCTGAATGACAATATGAAATGGAATCTCCTGCAATTTGAACTGTAGTACCACCTGCAGTTTGTGAAATTCCCCTTTCATTGAACATAAAATATTCTTGAAAACCAGAAGTATCAAGTTCTGCACCATTGGGTCCTTGAACCACTTTTGGTTGACGAACTTTTTTAATTTTTAGGGGATCTATTGGGCGTAGTTCTAATATACCACGTTTGGGATTTTTCTCATCAATAATAACATGAAAATATAATCTACCATCAACATACCATTTACGAAATAGTTCGTACCCCACTCTTCGAAAATCTAGCAAACGTATTAGTTCCGCAAATTCGTCTTTTATTGCTTCTTTAATTGTATCTGATAAATTTGATTTCTCTAGGCTGATACTGACAGGAGATTCTTCCCTATTCGTAACAATGGCCTCATTAATAACATCATCAATTGCTTGGTCACACTCAGGATATGTTGCCATTTCCCGATATTTTCTAATTAATTCTAATTCATTTTTGGCATAACCCTCAAGATCTACATACGTTCCGTATGCTCCGCCTGAAGGACCAACCTCAAGTGCACCATCTTCTGGTTCAGGAAGTGCAAAAGATTTTTTACTCTTTTGATCTTTGTCAACTCTTCCTATAGAAAAACCGAATAATTCAACTGCCATACATCTTTCCTAATAGGTAAAATGGGAGCGGATTACCACTCCCATGTAAAACGTTTTTTTCATACTTAAATATATATTAATTAAATCCAGCGCCACTTTGACTTGATTTCCAATAGCTATACTCCCATGTTACATCATAGGTTTGGATATCATTAGTATCCCACGATAAAGTTATTTCTCCAGTAGTTGATGGCCATACATCAATAAATTCATAAGATTTAGTGTAAGATCCACCATCTTTGGCGACTTGTTTAACTTTCATCGATCCAGTATAACTGTTAATAGCGGCAAAACCAGCTTCTCTCACATTTGATTTGTGAGAATTGATTCTCTCCATCCAACTTTCTATATGATTTCTAATTTCCATATTTTCATCATTATAGATAGAAGTTGTTAATTGCTGGGCAGCTCTATTACCGGGAATATTTATTGATCTTCCCATATAGGTAACAGTAGCGGCTTCTATAGTTGAAGCTGGGAAATTTACTCCTTTACATAAAAATTTAAAAGAGCCTATTCCTGTAGTAGCTACATTTCCTTTACTTCCACTAAGTTCACATTCAAATAAACTTGCTAATGCTCCACCTTTAGTTAGGTTAGAGGTAAATGTGTCAATACTAAAATCTGGCATGTTTTCTCCATATCCGATGATTAGATTGAGATGATGGGGAAGTCTTTTTTATAAGTACCCTCTTCAGGAATCATCGTCTTCCCCCATCTGTATATTATTATTTATATGACTTTATTATCGATTATCTTGCACCGATAATTTCTTCGAATTCAACTCCGGTTCTAACTGCAACAAATTGTAATTGTATGAAGTTAATGGAACGTGATGGTTTCACGTAAATATCTCCACGAAATTCGTTTCGATCTACCACATCTCCAGTATTATTACTGTCATCACAGATAACTGCAAAGTCTTGAATTCCACCTCTACCTTGAACATCTCTCAAGAATGGCTCAACTGTTGCCACGAATCTACTTCGTGAGAATGCATCGTTGAATTCAAACAAGAAAGATTTGGCCATACTAGCAATTGATTTTTCTAAAAGAATAAACAATCGTCTTACGTTGATACGATCAAACGCAGAAGGTTTTGCTAATAGAGTTTTATCTCCAAAAAGAAGTATTCCACTTCCTGGCATTGCTGTAACAGGATTAACTCCATTCTTATAAAGTTCATCCCTTTGTGTTTTATTTGGATTATAAGGAAGTTTAATGCAATTTCTGATATTACCACGATCTAATCCAGCCGGTGACCAGAAAGGATCTCTTGATTCATCAGTAAATGCACAACATCCTGCGATATCACCATTTAATGGAATATATCGATAGACATCATTGTACTTATCGTACATATACTTCCACCCAGAATCCAAAACAGCATAAGAAGAACTGGGCATAGAATTTCTATGACCCACTACATCTGTAGTTTCACTTCCTGCGTTATTTACAACATGTGCTTGAAGTGGTGAAATAAAAGCTACACAATCTTTACGATATTCTGCAATGTTATTAATTGCGTGTATCTGAGTAGCAGCGTCTGCATCAGCAGTCATTAGAAGTGTTACATCAATTTCTTCAGTATTTTTGAATTTATCTAAACCTGTTTGAATATTACCGGCTGTCGAGGCTGAACCTGCGGCACCACCTGTCATACTTCCAGATACGATAATTCCTTTACCATTGAATGTTCCACTTGCTGCTCCACCCCATGCGGTTGTTGAAAGAGCGGCATCTACATCACCATCTGCATGATGATCCATCCATCGAATATACTTTGATCCTCTATTAACAAGGTCTTTGTAGTAAATACTTTGACCATCTTCACCTTTAGCTCCACCGGCAACTGATCCAGAATAAGTTTCTAGTACAGTATTATTTGCTCCCGCAAATTCTCCATCTTCGTCTACAACGACAACATGAATTTCATCTTGAGCTCCACTATTTCTTGCACAATGTGCTGAAGTAACTGGTTCACCATCAAATGAATCTGCATATTCCCATCTTCGTGACCAAGTGTTAGCCGAAGCGGCTGAAACAAAAGGTTCTGAAACTGTTAATACTGTATTACTTGTAATTGAAGAAACTTTTCGTTCTTCTTCAGTACCTACAAGTTTAATTAAATCACCTACAGTTACTTGAAGATCAAAAAATGTACTTGTTCCTGTAACAGTAACACCATTTGCACTTGCTGCACAAGTTCCAACCATTTGACCAACAGGTTCTTGGAATCCTGATCTCTTATGTCGAACCATTGATCCTGAACCAAGATCCGATCCGTGAGCACTACGTGCAACTACTGTTGTTGCATTTGTAATTGTTGCTATTACTAATACTTTAGTACCTAGTGTAATAGTATCTCCCACACTTAACTCTGTAGTAAATGCTGTACCTGAACCGGCAAGTGCACCACTTGATTCTGTCCATGCGGCTGTTCCTGTTAGAGCGGTATCTGTATTACTATTAAGTGTTCCATCACTATTTGTGTTTGCTTTAGTTGCGGCACACATGGAAACTCTTAAACTATTTCCAAGATCACCAACATATTTTGCTACAAACGGACCAAAGTCATCAGACTGTGTTCCACCCATATCTGGATCATAAGTATTTTCATAAGCTTCGTCATTTGCAATGTAAACAGTATTTGCTGCATCCATTGTAGCATTTTTTGCATCTGAGGTATTAGGTGTACGGACTACTTTAAGATTTCCCGAATATGCGAGATAACTTGCTGCAGTAAAAAATGTTTTATACGTAGCAGCGTCTGGTTTACCAAACGTACCCGACAATTCTGATTCATTTGATACTGTTGTTGCCCAATATGAAGGTCCCCACCTAAAAGGACCGGCGATTGCTCCCTCTGTCATAGAAATTTCAGGAACGACAGTCGTTAAATCTATTTCTTTGGTTACAACGCCCGGACTAATTGTAAAAGGCATCTTATCTCTCCTATAATGAGTTGAAAGATTGGTTTCTTAAGGGTATTTTTACCATTGTACTGTTATTTATTATTTTGTAGTTCTCTAAAACCATAAATATTAAGAGTTCTCATAAATAATTCAAGGATTTAGATGGATAAGCTCACATTATTTAATACCAAAAAAATAAAAGACCGATTTCTTAAAAAGGTTGATCTATCAGAAACACATACTAAGTGTCACATCTGGCTTGCTTCAAAAAATAAAACAGGTCATGGTATGTTTTCTGTTATGGGGAAAACTATACCTGCTAGTAGATATTCCTTCATGATGTATAAAGGTGAAGTAGCAGACCATGAAGTAATAACACAAACTTGTTTTAATCCTTCTTGTGTAAATCCCGAACACCTTGAATTATCAGACAAAAGAAGATTAGGTAAAAGAATTTCTGTTAATCCAGCTCAATTAGAAACAGGTTCAATTAATTTCTTAGTAAGATTAAAGAAAGAAAGACCTGATTTAGTTGATAAAATTGAAGAGTTAATAAACGAAATTTATAATCCACCTACTGAAGTAAATTTTTCTGAGTTTGATCCATTCACTTATAAAGATTAGAATCAAATACTATATTAAATGATACACTAATCCTATCTTCTTGAGTATTATTCCTAGTAACATCATGCATAATCGGTGATCTAAAAATATACAAACTTCCTTCTTTATTGATTACATCAGCTGTTGGAGTAGTAAATGGTATATTATAACCTTGAGAATTGGGATAATTGTAATGATACATTGGATTATAGAGTCTCAATGTACCACAATCACCAGAAGGAATTTTAACATAATAAACACCACTCAACTGACTATCAGGGTGTGAATGCATAGAATTATAATCTCCTGGCCTATTTAAATTAGTCCAAAGAAATATCTTATAAGTGCTATATTTCATTCCAGATTCAGTACTTAGTTCACCAACTGCCCATTCAATAAATCTTAAAAGGGATTTCATCACCGGATCATCAGACATATTTCCTTCGGAATGCCATCCCCCTTCATTAGAAGCATGTCTAGTTTTTTCATTTTTGGATTTTTGATAAACCCGATTCTCTATACTAGTATTAACTTCTTTAGAATTATCTAAATCAAATCCCCATAGTGGAACAGGGAATAATTCACTTGTTGTTCTTTGTGTAAACATTAATAATAAACTCTTTGACTTTCATCATCAACTGTCCATACTGTACCTTTATCATCTTTAAAGGATTCTGGTTCTTGTCCATCATCTATAATACCAAATGGCAACATATCTTGTTCTAAAGTTTCCATTTGTTCTTCCCACATTTTCTTTCGTATATCCATATTTGTCATTTCTTTAAAATATCTTTGTTGTACTAACCACCCAAATATCACTAAGGTCATTGCAATATCATCGTGAGATCCTTCCTCTGCCTGATATGTGTTATTCTGTAGAGCAAAGGTTGTAAGTTCTTTAATTGTATTAAAGTCTGGAACAATTAATTGATCCTGTTCTATTAGATCTTTTAATGCCGCACATCCAATTCTCTTGATCTGTTTACTTGTTCTTAATCCTAATTGAATGTTCTTCGCAAATCCTCCACCGATCTGTTGACCTGCTCTACCTCTCATAGTAATGATCATGATATTCTCATACTCTAAATCGTAGTGTAAAGTATCAGCAACTTGAGATCCAATATCATTTACTTCAACTAGAACATGAGCATTATTATACTTATTTCCCACATTATAAATTACATTTGGATATAACATAGGTGAAATTTGATTGTCTCTATAAACTGCAACTTGTTTGTACGGCATTTCAGAAACATCAAATACTGAAAAAGCAGAATAGTCCACACCTTTTCCTTGTGCCGTATCAGCCACTAATGCGTATGTACGATTTTTCTTTGGTTGTTCATATACATCTAAGTTATTAGCAGAGTGAACGGGACTCTTAAAGACCATTGTTCTAAGTTTCGATGGAGCAATTAATGTGTAAGTTGATCCCACAAATTCACATTCAAACTCTTGAGTAAATTGTACTTCAGAGGTATTACGTATCGTTTCTTCTTTCCATTTACCATCTCTGCCAGGCATCTCCGACCAATGAACTTCAATGGGAACATAATCACTTCTTCCTTCTTCAGCTTCTATCCACATCTTATAGAACATATTCAATCCAAGTGGAGTTGAAACGATTAAGACTTTTGTAGATTCACCAGAAGAAATTGTAGGATATACAGAAGTGAAAAATGATTCTGCTATGTTTTGGGGAACGTGAGCAAACTCATCTAGAAAAATAATATTAAAAGAACTACCACGAACTGCACTAGAAGAAGTAGCCGCTGCTACCACTTTACTACCATTCTCTACTTCAATATTACCTTTATTCCATATCACCACTCCTTGTTGTAACCATTTGGGTAAATGTTCATAGGCAAGTTGTAGTCTTGAAAGAAGTTCTCTTGCGGTTGCTCCTTTGTTTGCCAACATTGCGATATTGACACTTTCGTTGAATAGTAAATAATGAAGAAGAAAAGCTATTATTGTGGTTGACTTTCCTGTTTGTCGTGGCATTTTACATATTACAAAACGATTATCATTGAACTTATGAATCATTTCTCTTTGATAGGGGTACATTTCAAATGGTACGAGTCCTTGATCTACATGAATAATTTTAACATAGTTCTCTACAAAGTGAAGAGGATCATCTTTACACTTCACATATTCTTGAAGTGTTTCTTCTGTCCACTCTACATTTTGTCCTACGTTTTTTAAATTTGGATTGCCGAGATATGTTTCACTCGCCACGTTTCCCCTTCAGTAACTTTTGTAATTCAGCTGTAGATCCCACAAATACTGCGTTATTGACAGTAGTAGTGTGTCCACCCTTTTCTATACTTAGTTCTTTTTTGGTTTTATGTAGACCCATTAACTCTTTATTGGCATCCAAGCCGGATTTGATTAATTGACCAACTACTTCAAAAGCACGTGGATGTTCAGATTGTTTAGCAATCTCCAACATCTCCTCTATTGCATCTTGATTTCGTTCAATTAAATTGTAGTAATTCTCACGGGCATAATTATAATCAATGTCATCATCCTTACCAGATTTAGGTATGATTCTGGCAGGCGGTTCAGGTTTAAGTTCAGTAGTGGGAACTAAACTTGTGATTTCTAAAATTTCGTCTATACGTGTATCTTGTGTCATTTTTCCTCATCATGCCAAATTTGACCCTTTTCTGTCATACATTCAGTAGTTAATGGTTTAATAATATTATGTATGTCTATTGGAGGTCTATCTAAAAACTCTTCAGGTTTATATATAGATCTAATTTTATCACATATACAAAAACATTGTCTAGATACTTCTTCTTCTTTTAATTCTTTTTTACTTCTTTTGTATTTTGTATTACCTAGAAAATATAATGTTTCATAACAAGATTTAAACAATAATAAAACATCTTCAGTTTTATAAGTTTCTTTGTTTAACTTATGGGGTTGATATCTATTGTGTATTATTTCTTGATGTTCTGGTTGTATTTCACTTGGGCTTTGCGCAACACATACTGTTCCAACGCAAATGAAACAACCAATTAGAAAACCCCGAAACCACATGTTACAGAGTTACATCCAATCCGGTGCCTAAATTAGTATCAATGTTATCATCAAAATATTCAAAAGATTCTGTGTAACCAAAATCATCATTAGCAGTAACATCGCCGGGACCCGGAGTAACTGTAAGTCTAGTTTTTATCCCTGCTGCGCCTGTTCCTGTCGAACTAGTTTCTGTTATGAATTTCATATTACCCGTTGCGGTTGGTGATCCTGCATCAGCGTCTAATAATAGAAAATTTGTTGTAAAAGATGTACTATCTTCTAAAATAATATGTTCTGGTTCTTCTGCTTCTTGTGCCGGTGTTCTGAGATTCACTATCACAGATTTGGTGACAGAACCACTCTTAACATCTGGATAAATATATCCTTTCATAGTAAAAGTTAATGTCCAAATAATTTCTCTAGTAACTTGAAAATCTCCCTCATAACTATCTTCAATTTGAACACCATTTAATATCATACTTATATCGGGTTTAATATTCATTGCTGGAACTAAATTCACACTAACTGTAAATTCTGGAGTAAAGAAAGGTACGATTTGTTCAAAGATTTGTGCACCATCTTCTGCATTACTAACCATTGAATATAAACTGAAATCAAAATTGTAAGGAACGGGATTAAATTGTTTTAACAATGTAGAAGAAGATGCGGCAGTATTTGCGGCAAAAACTTGACCCATTGTATTCAATTTTCTAGTACCATCATAAGTAATACCTGTAAGATCAAAACCCATTCTTGGTAATGTCATTGCAACAGCTTCATCTGTTCCACTAATTCCGCGAGCTCTCCTTAATCTAAGAATCCATCTATCTCTTGGAGAATACGCAATAGGAACTTTTATTTGTTCTTTTATGGTATCATCTGCATCTTTTCGTATTACATTAATATCATTAAATAACGTTCCGAATACAGCAACATATTTTCTGATGGTTTCGTGATAATAAGTTGTTCCAAGCATTTAATTACAAGCTCCCAAATGGATTACCTTCTGTGAAATCAATAATTGCATCGGCTTCTTGTTCTATTAATTGATTAGATGCTTGAGTATCACTAGCACTCTTCTGCATATCAAAAGATGTTATTGCATAAGACGCTCCAGAATCTTTACCTACAATATTTTGAGTGCCATCAAAATTCTTGGTCATATTCATAAGTCTCAGTACCTTAGTTCCAGCAGTCCATTGAGCGACCTCGGCTTTATATTCGGTAGTTGCATATGTTCCTTGATATACTTCTTCATCAACAACATAAGTACCACTTCCGGCTCCCATTGTAAATTCTACTGTATAGGAATGTAATCTTTCGATCTTATCAATATCCTCAATACCAGTATTAAATTTCTGATCTGAATATTCAAAAAGAACACACTTCATATCATAACCCTGAAGTGCTCCTGTTTGATAAAATATATCTCCGTATGGTTGATCTGCTACTGTTATAATTTCAAATAAGGCTGTAACCATTGGAAAGTAAATTAAATCTCCCTCTTTTGGAATTCTATCTCTACCATCCGCAATATCTTCTGCTGTAGAAAAACCAAGTTCTTGATATCTTCGTACTGCTACTGTAAATGTAATTTCATCATGAATTTCTAAACCAAATCTAGAAATAACATCAGTTTCACCTGAGAATCCATCTACGTCTTTAATGTAAATTTCAATCATACGGGCATCATTAAATTCCGAATATGTATCATCGCCCATTAGTGTATCTTCATTAACTAATGTGCGTGGAATATAATACATATCCTGCCCATACATTTTAATGGATTCTATAAATAAATCTTCGATTAATCCTTGATCTGCAGTAGATTTAAAATTATTGAAGTATGGATTCGTTGCCATGTATTATCCTATTAGATGATCTACTGGTAATTCGTATCGTAATTGCATTTCTTCTCCAATACGTTCAAGCTCTGCTGTTGCATCATCATACATTTGTCTTCCATTCATAGTTACGCCTCCTGGAAGTTGTAACCCCTCGAATTTAATTAGATTCTGCCCCCATTGCTTCTTCATTAATGCCGTATTATATTGTTTAAGAAACATATCGCTCCAGATATCCGTATATGTATCAGGATCAATAATTTTATCACACTCAACTATTATCCAATCATCAATATCTACATCTCCACCCCAATTAATATCAAGATGTAAACGATCCATGTGTCTTTGAAATCTAAACATTGGATTTCCTGTAAACATTTCATTAATTAACATTAAATGTTCTTGAGAAATTTCAAAATTTACTAAACCTGTTCCTAATTGATGCATTTCGTTTAATGCAAATTGGTACTTAGAAGAAAACATAGAATTAGATCTAGAATTATCATAGAAAGGTACAATTCTTCGAACTCCAATAATTGCTTCAGCAATTGCTATATATTTGTTATCGAAATCCCCTATTGCTACTGGTGGTCCGCTGTTTGTAGTTGTTGCTGTTGCTGAACTAGTATCGCCTGTAATAGTTTCATTGGACCCAAAGACAGTAGAAGTATTAGCATAATACGTATTACCATCTCCACCAGATTTAACTTCAGGATTTTTGAATCTTAAAGTAGTATTAGCACTATGATATTCATGAACTGTTGCTTGAACACCACTTGTTCCTCCAGTAATTTTCTCTCCATCAGTAAATGTTCCTGTAGGTGCACCTGCTAACTTAAGAGTTGATGCTGATATTTGATGTTTTAAATACGTATTTTCTGTTCCATCGAAATGATATTCTTGAAAAAATTGAAGTGAATCATCAATACAATCTTCTACTTGATCATCATCCAAATTTAATTCTACTACTGGCCATCCTAGCTTTCGTTTACAATAATCTTTAAAAGTTGCTCTAGTACTTGGTTGTGTCATTTCGTTGCCTCCGCAGATATCGTTATAATTCCTTCTGCTACTCTTTCTACTGTGACATTATTTCCATGTGTATATTGAACATCATAAACATATTTACCAGGACTGACTGCTGCAGTTTGAGTTGCAGTCAACGAAAGTGTTACGTTTGATCCAGCAACTGCTGTTGTTATTGTGGTTATATTATTCGATGAATAGTAAGATTGTCTCATCTTTGAGGTACAAGTGCCAGTAGATATGGTAACATTTCCACTAGTAGAATTTTGAGCGGTGATTACTTTTTCAAATGTGCAACCTTGATCTATTACAAGATTGACAGTCTGTTTTTGGAGGGTTAATGCCACAATTTTCTCCTTAATAGTGAATAAGTATAGTTATCTATACTATTTATATCATAAGAAAATTTGTGATCTCAATTTATTAGGAGGCGTGCCGCTGGAACGACACTCCAGGCCCCCTAATTATTTCGTAACTCTATAATTTCCTATAATCAAAACATCTATATTTGTTCCCATAAAGGTCTTTATTGCATTTTCAGGAGATTCTACTATAGGTTCACCATCTACATTAAATGAGGTATTTAGTAATATAGGAACACCAGTTTTCTTATTCCATTCGGTCAATAACTGAAAAATTGGTTTATTTAATTCTTCAGTTACAGTTTGTATTCTCGCAGAACCATCATTATGTGTCACCGCCGGTACTTTACCTTTCTTTTCTGGAAGTAACCAAGCATTAAATAACATATATGGTGATGAAGTTTTGGGGATATCATACCAATCATGTATATATTCCTCTAACATAATGGGTGCGTAAGGCCTCCATCCTTCTCTATGTTTTACTCTTTCATTAATATAATCTTTGTTATCGGGAAGAGTTGGATTTGCGAGTATAGATCTATTTCCCAATGCTCTTGGGCCAAATTCACTTTTTCCTTGAAACCATGCGATTATTTTATTTTCTTCTAAATCATCAACTGTAAGATGACATATTTCTGTAAAATCTTTATAATGTGTATATTTCATTTCACTGCTGACTTGTATAAGGTTCACCCGTTATTTGTCTTGGTGTTATTACAGGGGGTGCCTGTGGATTTTCTTTTAGTTCTGGAATAAAATCCCAAAATATAGCTTGAGTAAGTCTTTTTACATTTGTTACTTCTTTAACATCATATAATGCAGAATGAAACATTCCCCCCATATAAGAAACCATTGAATTATATTTTCCTTCAAATTTATGTAATAATTGCCATTCATCATTATTTGCTAAAATACATTCATCATATATCGGATTTGTGGGATTCATTGACAATACTTCTTTCTTTATACAAAAGTTTTGTGCTTCAATAGGTATACTTCCCTTCATTTCCATATCAGCTATCCAATCTTCATGAAAAGCACTTTGAGGAAATCCCACCAAATCAGATTTTATATGTCTGTATAATCCTGTACCGGTTGTTTCTAATTCATCATCTCTATTTAAATAAATTATAGAAGAAATTACACTAGGATCACTATGAGGAACATAAGATTGTTTTCTATCTTCTTCTGAAACACTACATTCTTCATCATTATGAATAACATTTAAACAAAATTGATTATTATTAGTAGCATCACTCCACGTTATCATATCAAACATTTCTAATTTGTGTACTAATAACATTGATACTGTATTTAAGAAATCTTTATTTGCTATAAAATTATCAATAGTTATTCTATGTCCATAATATTTGTCATAATTACAGTTTGAATGTGGTATAGGTAATGAATCAGCAAATTCTCGTATTCTATCCGGATATTTATATACATCTTCCATAACAACAACAGGATAACATCCATCGCGAAATCCACCACCATGAGGATCATTTCCTCCTATTTTTTCTACATAAACAGTCATATCGGGGTTCAATGTAAACATTTCTTCATTGTCTATAAATTTCATGGAGACTCCTTATAATTATCTAAACAAGTTTTTATATATTGGTCGCTATATTCTCCACCTAAACATCCTTGATTTAATGGTAATATTAAATCATCTTCTAGAGATGTCGCTGCTTGTATAGCTGCACCAAAACTTAGTCCGTCATCATTAGGAGCAGTATTTACATGAACATCTTTGTATATACCCTCTTCAATTATTTTAGAGTTTGCTAATATGTTTAACGAACACCCACCACCAAGACACAGTTTGTCTTTTTTATGTTCTGGGGGTATACTATCTAATACAATAAGTAAATATTTTTCAAAATTATATTGTAACCAATCTGCAAGATCTTCTGGTTTATAATTTTCACTATTTTTTATTATATGTAATTTAGTTTCTTTATCTGTAGTAATAATAGGAAACCCTTCTTCCATTTCCATTTTAAAAATATCTGGCGCATCTAAATTTTTATGATTCCCATAGGCCGATAATCCCATAATTTTTCCTGGGTAAGTTTCTCTTAATTTTGGATTATCATATATGTCATCTTCAATAATACTATTATAATTTGTTATATCTTTCACATCAGAATATGAATGAAGATTTAATACAGATTTCATAATGTTTGTGTAATTTATAGTAGTACTGTCTATATCTTCTTCAGAAGGAATAACGCCATTTACTTTCATTTCATATATCATTATAGAGTATTCTGAATAAACTCCCCCAAATGAATTAGTTCCCTCTTCGGTTATATAAGTATTATGAATATTTTCAAGTGATTTATCTTTAAGTGAACCATTAAAAAAAGAAGAATTATTTAATTTTGGAGCATCCCAATTTTGATCTGGATGAAAATCACCAGCACCATCAAATGTAAAAATATTAGCTTCTTCAAATCCTGAAGTATAAAAAGTAGCGGCTGCATGAGCAATATGATGATCACATGTCATTATTCTTGCATTAGGATATAATTTTTTTAAAGCGGTTGTTAAATATCCTCTTAATTTCAACTGATAACTTAATAATACTGCGCCAGAAACATATACTACTACATCGATATCTTCATTTGTTAAATCATTATCTGTTAATATTTTATTTATTGCATTTTGGGGATATCGACCATCATACTTAATTCTAGTCATTCTTTCTTCACCCAATGCGTTTCTCAATTCACCATCAACAAACAATGTTGCGCCTGAACCATGAACCCAATAATCCACATCATTAATCATGCTCCAGTTTCCATCCCATCCAATAGAACCAGATATTCCTAATATATTCACTTTATCTCCATGAAGGACCGTATGACCAACCATTAACAGCATATCTAACGCCGCTAGTTATAGGTAGTATACGATGTTTTAAAAAAGAAGGAAACATCACCAATGACCCCTGTTTCCTACCATCATAATCAAGTGTTCCGTGTAACGGATCAAATTCACATTTACCGCCCTCAAATTCTGTTTCTCCATCACTAATTACAACAATCTGTGTAAGTTTTCTTATAAGATTTAAAGTTGGTTGTGTCCATACATCATCGGTATGCCAATCAAAGTGTGGTAACGTTCCATCAGGAGCTATCGCAGGATCATATTTTATCGCTTGAACATCAGCAAAATAATCAGGAGTATCAACTCCTTTAAAGATACTTTTATTCACAGTTTTTAAATATGTATTCATAATAACTTTTAATTGATTTATCGCCGGATATTTTGTATCTTCTTCTCTCAAAATAATATCATTAATAAAACAATTTCTTCTTTCATTATATACTTGATTATTAAGTAACGCGTGTTTCCATTCAAAGTCAGGTGAATTAAAAATTTCTATCAATTCTTTACATAAATCTATAGGGATTGCTTCTAAATTCTGATAAAAATATTGTTTCATTTTAATTTATCCTTGCATAACGTAATTCCGCATCAAGTTCTTTAATTGAAGTATCATAATCTGGTACATCAAAAGTTCTTTCACATTCATGACAATCATAACATTGAGATTTACAATTTAAAAGTATTCTATTCAATCTTTTTCCCTTTTCGGATAACCAAATATTATCTTTTAGATGTTCTTCATAGAATTTTTGATAGCCTTCTTTTGTTAAGTTATCATCTTCTTCTGTTGGTACTAATACTAACCATTGATCAAAAGGAATAGCGTTTGTATCATAAACATGTTGAAAAGTTGAAGAAGTCAAAGGGCCAAACTGTCTCTGTAATCTTATATTTTTAGTTCGAATCTCTGTTTCTGTATACCTATTATACAATCTACCATCAAATCTTCCAGAAGTTTTTAGTATATCAACTCCTCCTACCTTTTTGTCCAAATACTGATCTAACATTTCTTTATCGGTAGTAACCATATCAATTCCATTTCTTGGTAATTGATCCATTTTATCAGATTTCCAATTATTACATGAAAGAGATGATAGAGCATTATCTCCACCCCAATATTGAGCACCTATAACTGTTGATGCCATATCATGTTCTAACTTAAATGGACATCTATATAAACATCCTTCTGATACAAGAAGAGAAGTTCTTATTGGTCTACCATTTCTTCTCTGTATAAATTTATTTATGCGCCTAAGTTCTTTAATATTTCTATTTAATGAGCGATCAAGAAGTATTGTATCATATCCAATTCCTATTGTATCGGCTACTTGTTGTCCATCAGATATTATATGATTTACTGTATTTTTCCACTTCATTTTAGGACATCGATGTTGTAACTTTTTAGTTCTCATCAAATGTTTAGATGAAATTGTACAACTTCTTAATCCTTTATCATAATACTGACCTACCCATTCTACAAACTGATTTTGAATCGTTTCATCTAAAATTAATTCATCTGGCCATATTGTTTGATTTACTGTAAGAGATACTTCTACTCCAAGTTCATCTTGTATTCTAAGAAGATTATCTATATGTTCATCAGTTGCTTCTTGACCCATAGCATTACCAACAAATTTTCTTTGTCTTCGAAATTCATAATAAAAATTTTTACCAAAGTATATGTCTTCTATTTCATCAAGAGTCTCTTCAGGCGTGTTCTTTAATATAAGATAATAATGATTTGGATATTGTTGCATATCTTGTTCAGGATGTGCAATAGAAAATCTTTTTTTAAATTCCATCATATCTCCTTATATGTTGATAATACGTTTCACTTGGTAAAATGGTTTCTTTACCTTGTAAGTAATTATCTTTTTCTTGTTGTATTTTAGGATCATCTGTACGCCAAACAATATTGTTATTTAAAAATTCATGTAAGATTATATAATTTAATCTATCATTGTCATCAACTTTATCAATTAGATCATAAGTAAGTTGTGAAGTTACATCTGCATAAAATATATTTTGTATAATACGATTTTTATCTCTATCATATTGTCTTTTAAAATCTACTGCATGATGAAATTGACCATTGAACATAATTAAAGTATTAGGATTTCCATCTACATGACATATTTCATTCCAATTTTCATTAACATATTTTTCATAATCTTCAGGAGTTTCAAGATTTTTACTAGGCATATCAGATAAACCTTCTAACTCCTCACCTTTATATTCATAAAAAGATGTTCCACATCCGCCAGACAAATAAATTTGACAATTTACAAAATCGTCACGATGTGGGGGAACATAATTATTAGTTTCCTTTTTACATTTTTCAAATATTTCAGGTGTTATTATAGAAAAAATCCCCAAAGAATCTAATTTATTAGTAGTGGGGGGAAAAGGCATTGCCGTTTCTCTTACAATCTTCCTTCCCACTAAAGTAGAAATATGTTCAACCATACAATCATCAATATTAATAATGGGCGCAAATGATCTTATTATATGTTGCATTTGAATTATACTTGAATGATTAGTATAATTACAAGATTGAGCGTATGAATGAACAGCTTCTATATCATCATAAAAATTTTCTATTTCAACTAACCAATTATCACCAAAAAATTTAATATTAATATTAATATCTTTTTCTTCATGAGAAGTTTTAAATATTTTTGATATATCGTGGATTTTCATAATTTACTTTCAACTGCACGAAAAACTTCATCTGGAGAAATATCATTACATATATCGTTACTACATAATAAATTTGTTTGAAAATCGTAACCTATTCTTTTATTATTTTGTTGTGTTTCATTCCATAATACAATAACTTTATCATTATCGGTAGTAGCTGCCAAATGCATTAACGCCGAATCTATACAAATTACAAACTTAGCTTTTTCTATTAATGGTAATATATCTAATAGTCCTTGATCTTCATTTGAAGTATATGAAATTACATTAGAAGGCTTATGTTGATTTTCTTTTCTTAAACATATAACATCTAAATTTAAATGATGTTTAATTTTATGAATTAATTTTTCAACTAAATCTGGTCTATAATCTCTTTTACCTAAACTATTCTGATTATCACCAAAACTTTGATCATAGTAATTGGGTGCACCTGAAAATTGTACAATACAATAATCTTTTTCAATCTCCCCACTTAAATATTTATTCTTAGTATTAAGTGGTTTATAATTTAAATAAGGCTTCTTTTGAAAATCTGAATTGATTCCATAACCTTCTGCCCAACTATTCAATATGTGTTTATCTTTATATTTTAAAAAGTCAGAAAAATATGGTTCAAAATAAATGATATCATCAAATTTTGTTAGTTGTTCATTAAAAGGAAATCCAGCTAAAGGTTCTATAAAATCTATATTTTCATTATTATAAAATACAAAAGGCCAGGGTGTCATTACAGAAATTTTATCACCACATTGTCCATAGTTATAATTTAATTCATTAATAAGGCATGTCCATATAATATTTTTTCCAATTCCACCTACAACAACAAATAAATTTTTCATTTTAAAGCTAATTCTATAATATCAAATACTTCATCGGCTGAAGTATCAATACATAACTCAGTATCACAAAGAATATTTTCTTGAAAATCATAACCAATTCTACTAGGTGTAGTTTGATTTGTATTCCAAAGAACAAATGTGGGTTTATCTTTTACACAAGCGGCAAAATGCATTAATGCAGAATCTATACATACTACAAATTCTGATTTTACTATTAGAGGTAATATTCCCAATACCCCCGATTCAATTTTAGATTTAAATGTTATTGTGCCTGAAGGTTTAGGTTCGTATTCATGCCTAAAACAAACACAATTAAGATTTGGAAATTTACTTTTTATTTTTGCATTCAATTTTTCAACTAAATCAGGTCTATAATCTCTTGGACAAAGTTGATGCATTCCTTCTCTCATCATCCCGCCAGTAAATTGTATTACATAATAAGGTTTATCACATTTTTCACTTAATTCAAAACAATCATCTCCGACTACTGGTGGATCTAATCTTGGGCTAGGGGAAACTCTTTCTATACCATAAGCATCTGCCCAATTATCAAGCATATGTTGATCTTTTTCTTTTAAATAATCAGATAGATATGGTTCATGATATATGATTTTATCATATATTTCCAACTGAGGAAAATATCTAAAATCTAAAAGTGGTTCATGACCTTCTATCTGATTATGTTTCTCAAAAAGCCAAGGCCATGGCGACATTACTGATATTTTTTCTACTTCATCTTTTTCACAAAGACTAGGAATTAAAGAAGTCCAAAGTAAGGCTTTCCCCAATCCTCCCATTACAACATATAAGTTTTTCATAATATTGAATTTATTTCGTGAACCACATCACTTATAAGTGGCCAAGCGTTTTCTTTAACATTATCTGGTAATAAACAACATCTTTGATTTAAATCATCAGGCACATAAAAACTTCCTTTATCAATACATGGAGGTTGACCACAATGGCGAATTGCTTCCATATTTATATTATAATCATGCCCATGAGTATTAGGATTAGAACTACCCCATAATACTATTCCTCTTTTTCTAGAATGTAATGATAAATGGGCAGTAATAGAATCAATAGCTATAAATGTATCTGATTTTTCAATTAAATATGCAACTTGTCTAATACTAATTTCATCTCTTAAATCAAAACAATTAGGTGCATTAATTTTATAATCTGCAACAATTCTAGAAGGTTTATCTGGAGATGATTCTTCTCTAGTTCCTACTTGAATAAAATTGGCATCGGGTAGAGCATTAACTAATTCTATCCACCATTCATAATTAGGAGATTTTCCATAAGGAAATTTAAAAGAATGTCCTGTATGTAAAACTATAATAGGACCATTAAGAGGTTTCCAAGAACCACCAGTAAAATGAATATCATTGTGTATAAATTCATCTATTTGGCGTTTATCTTTTTCTGAAGTTTCTATATGGAAGATATTGGGGAAATTATCTCTATCTAATGTAAGATCTAAATTTTCAGAAATAATTTCCCAGAAATGTTTTTTAGGGGGGTAAAATAATGTAATTCCATATTTTTGAATATCCCAGCTATAACATCTATCATAACGATTTATAGGATAATCTGTGGAAAAAATATCAAGATAATTATCAAAGTAGTCTTTACCTTGAGCAATGTCCTTTATTAATTCATTAGACAATAAGGTGATATTATCATCTTTATGCTTTTTTCTTAGTGCATCAAATATAGGGAATAGTAGATAAAAATCACCTATACCACAAGAATCGTGGTAATAATATAAAATTTTTTTCATAATAAAACTAAAAAAATATTAATCGGCTTGAACGTCTCCGTCTTCAAGCATAAATTTATTTCCACTAGTCCAGTTTCCATCCGGATCAACTGATGATCTTTTCCGTTTTGCTCTCGGATTAGCGGGTAATGTTGGATCAAATATATCAAAGTGATCCACATGACAACAAATCGGAGGACAATCACCTAATTGTTTCATGGGCATAACCCAACCATCAGGTGGGTCAGGCCTATCAACACCTATTATATCTTCTCCTGTACCAGTAAAATTAATATAAGTTTTGTCTCCATTAGCAATATCAAGCCAAGCTTTTCTGTAAGTTTTAAATCCAGCTATTGTATCGGCATCAAGTTCCCACGGATTGTCTTCAGCAATGAAAGATCTAGTAATTTTCATTTCTGATCTTGCAATGTGTAAGAGCATGTGTAAAATATATCCCACATCTCTATCTCCTTCCTCCGCAGTTCCTCTCTTCCAAGCAACTAGTTTAGGTTTAGGTATTGTCGCCATTATTTCTCCTTATCCACTAACACCAGATGTGGCCTCTGAACCAGATTTAACTTGTTCTGTATCTGGAAGATAACCATCAACATCTGTACGAGTTAAGACTGGTGGTAAATCATCTGTATTTCTTACGATAAAATCCCATCCATCAGGAATTTGAGGTATATCAATTCCACCTAACATCATATCATTTTGCATAACGATTTCTACTTTACTCAAGTCTCCTTTTGCTATTTTACACCAATCCTTTCTATACTTTTTCCAAGCAGTTAGTTCTGCAGCTGTACATTCCCAGGGATTATCTGGATCTACTATTGCTTGTGTCATTTCTAGTTCGGCTTGGGCTCGGAGCCAGAGCTTGTACCTTATATCAGACATGAAATTTTTTCCATCTGATTGTGTATCTGCTACTGCCATTTTCTATTCCCTTTATATGTTATTATATTAAAATTTAAAAATTTATACTATGCGTTTGCTTCTTCTTCATAGTATAACCAAGATGTGACTGTAAATCCGGTTGGTACTACTTGTGTCCAAGAAGAAGAACCATGTACCGCTATTGCTGTACAAGTTGCTGAGTAACCTCTAGCAGTTCCATAACCATACCCGTAACCAAATCCATATCCATAACCAAAACCATATCCGTAACCGGCTAACCCACAATATCTTGCACAGTAATGAGCACAGTATCTAGCACAATAGTGTGCACAATATCTAGCACAAGTATGTGGAATCCAACCACAATTCCAGAGGTTTCCTCCTGTAGTTCCACTATCTGCTGCACCTTCTGTACCAGAGTCTGCTGCACCTTCTGTACCAAATTTGTTAATTACATTTGCTGCGCCTGTAGATGTTGCTGTGGTCACTCCGTCTGTATCTGTTTCTAAAGCCTCAACTAATTTACATACACCATGTGCTAACCAAGTTTTTCCTAAAGGTACACTACTGGTTTGAATTGTGGGGAGGGAAGCATTATTTATGGATGCTTTAAAAATTACTCCACCGTGTAAACCTAATTCTCCTGACATCTTTTCCCTTTATAAGTTTTAATCATTTGATTCTTCTTCATAGTATAACCAAGATGTTACTGTAAACCCCGCAGGTACAATTTGTGTCCATGAGGATGATCCATTTACTGCAACAGCAGTACAAGAAGCCGAAAATCCTCTTGCTGAACCATATCCAAAACCATATCCAAAACCATACCCATATCCAAAGCCGTAACCATAACCACCCAATCCACAATATCTTGCACAGTAATGGGCACAGTATCTAGCACAATAGTGTGAACAGTATCTTGCACAGATATAAGGAATCCACCCACATTGCCAAAAACTTCCACCGGTATTTCCACTATCTGCTGCACCATCTGTACCACCGGAAGTTCCACTTTCAGCCCCAAATGTATTTGTTGCTACTGCTGATCCTGTTGCAGTACCTGTGGTTTCACCTGTAGAAAAGGCCTTTGCTTCTACTAATTTACATACACCTTGTGCAATCCATGTATGTCCTACAGGTACACTAGTGGTTTGGATTGTAGGTAAAGAAGCATTGTTAATCGCGGCCACAAATTTAATTCGACCATGAGATTCATCTATTATTCCTGTCGTTCTATGTGACATAGTTTATTATACTCCTATTATGTCCAGTCCTGATCAATGTATGAACATACGATGTCCACATCACATGCGCCGCCCATTGCCAGTATTAACTCATCAGTACCGGAGGTTACGATCCTGTCATTATAAATAAACGTTTTATTTGCATTTAATGCTTGGTCTGAAATAATTTCGTAATCAGTACTACCACCATCATCTGCTATGAACAAAGAAAAAGTTTCTGCAGCACCTGCGGTTTCGCATACCGAAATGCTAAGTACGGTGTATATATGATTTGCGACCCCGTCTATAAGTTTTTGTTCGGTAGTATCTGTTGCGGTGAAGTGACTCACTTTTAGAACTTCAGTCCCAGATCCGCTCGGAATTGCCATTGATATTCTCCTTTATGTTTGTAATTCAATACTATTTATAACAGTTAAAAATTTAATTATTAATGTCCTAAAGCTAAAGCTGCGTGTGTCGTTTGATGCCAAGCATGTCCTGTTTTCATGCTTAATTTTCCTGTACCAACAAATTTTCCAGTTTCATCTATTGACATTCTTAAAGTTCCAGCAGTATAAAAATCTAAATCATCGTTATCTGCTCCTGCAGATGTTTCAGCTATAATTTTTGTATCTTGGTCAACATCAATAAGTCCACCAAGTCCAGCCCATGTTGAACCACTATACCCTTCAAAAGAACTTGTTGTAGTATTATATCTTATACCACCCTGAACTGCTGTTCCACGATTGGAAGATGTTCCAACCGGAATAACCATAGTTGTTGTTCCTTCAAATTTTGCTACTATATTAGTTGAATCTTGTTTTACATGAAATGGTGTTACTGCTGTAGCAGATGCATGATCATTAACAATAGATACCAAAGTTCTAGTACCAGTATCAGAAGAATCTGAAACGAAACTTGCTATTGCTCCAGTAGTCAATCCATCTGCAGTTAAATTAATTCCTGTTCCAGTAGTTAATGGATCTATATTAATTTCTACTACATTTGTTGTAGTATTTTCTGCATCTATTTCAAGTGCTGGCCCTCCTGCAGCAAGGTTTGAATCAATAAATATACCTTTACCCGCATCAGCTTGTACTGTAAGTGCTGTTGCGCCTGTTGCTGATGCGTGATTTTGAATTATACTTGCAATACTTCTTGTACCAGTATCAGAAGAATCAGAATCAACTTTAAAAGCTGTACCCGTAACAAGTCCATCTGCTGATATACTCATAGCTGTAGCAGATGTTGCGGCATCAAAATTAAAATCTACTGCGGTTGTAGTAGCTTGTTCTGCATCAATTTCAAGTGATGGGCCACCTGCTGCTAAGTCAGTATTAATAAAAATACCTCTTCCCGCATCAGCTTGTACTGTAAGTGCTGTTGCACCAGTAGCAGATGTATGATTCTGAATAATTGTTGCTACACTTCTTGTATCTGTAGCTCCAGAATCTGAATCTATATAAAGTGCTGAACCAGTAGTAAGTCCATCAGAAGAAATATCAATAATTCTACCCGTAGTTACTGAATCTGCTGTAAGTTGTACAACATCTACTCCAACTTGACTTGCAGTAACATCTATTGCAATTTGATCTGCATCTTCAGAAGTTATACTAAGTGCAGGTTTACCTGAATCCGATTTTTGAGTAATTGTTGCATGGCCAGTAAATGTATTTGCCCAAAGCATTGTAGTATTACCTAAATTAAAGGTAACATTTGCATTTGGAATTACACTAGAATTAATATCTGCAGAAAATGTTACTTGATCTGTTGCAGCATCACCGAAAACTAGATTACCACTTATTGTGGTATCACCATCAGTTATAACATTTCCATGTATTCTTAAGTTCTCTCCTATCACTGCTGATTTTAATACGCCGATACCTCCTGCGGTGATAATTGAGCCTGTAGTATTACTTGTTGAATTAGTGGTATCTAAAACTTTAATGAAATTAGACATTCCATCAGTTTGAGTCATCACCGCCAACTCATTTGTCTTGACTCTCCATTGGTCAAAGGTATCTGTTAAGGCGACATTAGCAGTCATGGTTTATAGCTCCTTTTTTTGATCAATAATTTGTGTAAGTAGTGTTCGAATTTCTATCATTTCACCTCTTACAGTAGTTAGTTCCTCAACTTGCTTTCTTAATATATTTATATCATTTTGTTGCTTCTGAAAATACAATTTTTCTCTTCTATGTTGTTGTAAAGCATTGTAATCAGTATTCAATAATGCTTTAGAGTGGGTATCTCTTAAAAATCTTCGATCTTCTGTTTGTATACTTCCCATATTAGTCTAATGCAATTGCTCGCATATCCTTTACTCTTGGCATATCATAAGTTGTAGCTGCAACCAATGCTATCTTAATTGCAAATATTTTAAAAGTTTCGTATCTTACATTATTAGATGAATATGCTGTAGTTTCATTTGGAGTTTTAAAGATAAATTCTTGAATATCTTCTTTACCTTTAGAAATTGTTCCAGAAGAAGTTTCTTGTGACATTTTTGTATATGTCTTTATATCAAAATCATCTGGATCATCCGCGTTCTTAACTTTATAATATACATGAACATCTGTACCCAATGGTTTGTATGCGTTTAGTATAACTTTTAAATCTGAGGCATCAAATCCATCTTTAAGTGTAACCCTTCTTGATATATATTTCGCTGAAATTGGGCCTCCACTATTCTTTTCTTCTCCAGTACATTGTACTACTGCATTAATTGAACCGGCTCCACTAACTGTTGAAAGTGAAACTGTTGGATTGGTTGTATATCCCGATCCAGAATCAACTACTACAACATTAGAAACATATCCATTGGCAACTAAGACTGTCATCTTAGTATTACTTCCAGCGGCTCCAGTTACTGCATTTGTTTGTGCGTTTGGATTTGCCCATATTAGACAACCATTTTGAAATGCTCCGGCTCCAGAAGTGGCAATAGTTTTATTATTTGCATCTGTTTTTATAGTAACTGAAGAAACGTTCTTTGATGTATTACCTTCTAAATGTGTAACAGCTGAAACAATTCCATACACTCCACTATTATTTGCATTAACATCAGAGGCCACGTTACACATAACAGCTTCACCAACAACGAATGCGCCTGGATTACTACTGTCAACAGTATATCCACCATTTGCACTTGATATTGTGGTAGAATTTGAATTAACATTCATTGTCATTTCAACATGAACATTTGCTGTTGCGGCATTAGTAGTTCCACCACTTGTTATAGTTGCAGTATATGAGGATGACATTACATTCACATAACCTGAACCTTTTGTCGATATTGAAAAATCTGAATCTGCTAGACCACCATTATCAATATTATTTTCAACAGAAATTAAATTTAAACGATCAACATCTATGACAGGCGAAACATGAGAATTTGAAGATGTCATTTCAGCTCTAACTCTAAATGAACCATTTGAAGTTGCAACTACTCTTTTTCTATCTGTTAAGAAATAGTTTTGATCTGGACTAAATTGTACATAAGAAGCTGATCCTTCAGTACCATCTGCTAATGTAAATGTTCCATTAGATGCTGCATATTTCCATTGAATGTCAGTATCACTATAATTTATTGCAGATGAACCAATTTTAATTACATCTGCATGTACGTTAGCAGTATTTCCAGTAGCAGAATTTGCATAGGTAATAAATTTTGCAAAGTTAGTAGAACCACCCGTTCCTATAGTAAAATCAGCTCGTTGTAAATTAAACATGATATACTTATTAGGATCGGCTTCCCAAACTCCTGCGTTTTGAGGTTTATAGAATGAACCTATAAAAGAAGGTTTAGATATTTTTGCAATCGATCCTGTAGAAGTTTTACCTTCTTCTGCCATGTGTAATTGATATTCTGTACTATTTGATGTAATAACTAATGCATACTCATCAGGAGTTAGATACACAGGAGAATCAAAAGTAAATGTTGTTCTTGTAGTTGTATTTGCAATAGCGGCATTTGCTGTAGTTGAAGCTTGTACCTTATCTGGATTTTTTACAACTTCACTAAAAGGAATTACTTTAGATGCACTTGGAAAACCATTAACAACCGGTCTTATTTGTATCTTAACTGGAAGTTTAGTATCTTTTGAATAAAAATTCAAAGTAACATTTCTTAAGAATAGTCCTTTTGGAAATGCATTTGGATCAACATGGAATGTTTGACATAATGGATTAATCCAATTACTCTTTTCAGATATACGTGAAGTAGTATCTCTAACAATTGCTTCATCATTAGGAAGTTCTCTTTGATTTAATGATTCTCTTGTAGAAATCAATAACTGTTCTCTATTTTGTAAAATACCTTTTGTTATAAAAGTAGATTCTGAAGCTGTAGTTGTAGCTATAACATTATTCAATGCACTATCTGTAATTCTAAGAAGTTTATTTCCTGATCTCCAAGTTGCATCTGGCATGTGAAATTCACCTGCAACTGAACCAGTATCATCACTCTGCATAATACCATTAGCTACACCAACAGAAAAGTGTACTCTAGTAGAAACATTACCCGTGGCTTCACTTGTTAATCCTTCTACAGTATTTGCTACAGTAAATACGTGAGTTGCATCTCCAATAGTTCCTGTTCCAAATGATTCTCTTTGTCCTTCTGGAAGAGAATTGGCTTGACCATATTGTGCACTATCTGTAGAAGCTACATTTCCAGTTACATTAGAAATAAAGACAGTAGCAGTATTGTTAAACGTATTAGACGCCAACATAATTGTTCCATAGTTGTTTGCACCATCTTTAAGTGTTTCTCCTACAGAAAATGTACCATTAACAGATATAAGAGATAATTTACTTGCTGGTCTTATATTTGCAGATACATCCGTCTCACTAAAATACACATAAACATTAGTAAGTGGTTTTAGTCCTGTTGCTTTAAAGAATAATGTTTGACCTCTTACATAAGGAACAACTGTTGTATCAATAACTTTGTTTCCTATTGTTTTAAGAACAGATTCAGGTGGAGTATTTGCACTAATACCAATTCTTGATTTAGAATTGGTCATTTCTTGAGTACTTCTATTTGCTTTACCCGTCTTACCAACTTTATCTACACCAGATTGGGGTTGTTCAGTTTTTTGTTTTCCACTCCAATTCGTACTCCAATCATCATATTGTGAACCAAATCCTTTTCTACCAGTAGATGGGCTTAATGTCCAATTATCATTCTGACCCTCTAAGTTCGTTGTAACATCTGGTCTAGCTCCTTGTGAAAACCATGTATCAGAAGCCGGAAATGTTTTTACATGACCCATCCAATTTGTAATATTAAATGGATTTAAAGATTGATTGTCACTTGAAAAGGGTTGTTTGATAAAATCTACATCAGTATATGGTAGAGTAACTAGATCACCAGTCTTTGTTACGTTATTACTATATGCCAAACTATATGTAAATCTGTGATTATCATAATAGAATCCTGGCCTCATTTCTTTCTTAGCATATTCTACAGAAACATTATAATCATCATTAATTACATCACCAACCGCGTGACCATTAAATGAATCAACTAGTATACCACTCTTAAATGCAGTTCCTGTTGGATTGAATAATGAATCTTTTGCGGAGCCAGTAGAAAATTCCCTAGATGCGGTTTCTTTTTCTAATATAGATAATGCCGTATAATATTCAATTCTTTCAATTCTCTTTTCTAATTTACCAATATCTCTCATAGTAAATCGTTTATTATCAATATATCTTGTAGTAATATCAGAGAGATTAAAAGTATATGCGGGAATTTGCAATGTATACAATGTCATTGAATCTTCATCATCTGGAGGTGCAATTGGATCAAGTTCAGATTCACCCTTAAGTACTTTAAATTTTCTATCTTTAGTAAGTGCTATCTTATCAACTCTTGACAAATAATAACTGAAAGTTGAAGTAATTGTACCATCTGGATCTGGAGTTGGAATACCTTCAATTGCTAGGGTATCTCCCATACTATTGATTCCATTTTCTCTTCGTGGACGAAAATCGACACAATCTCTTAAGTTGACTGATTCTCCTGTTGTTGGAGAAGTAAAATCAGGAATTACCGAATAACTAAAAGTTAAGGTACTTGCAGCATCTACTTTGTTATAAGATCCTGAAGTTGGATATGAATCGACAGAATGATAACCTTCTCCACCATCCCAATCAAAGTAATCAACAACAACCATAATTTTTCCTGCAGGTCCAGGCTGTCCAGGCTTTAACTTAATAGTTGCATGATCATAAAAGTTATCTTTTTGTCCAGATTCAAATGTATATCTATCAGTAATGTTATTAGCAGTTGCGGTCATCATATCTGTAGTTACATCTATAAATGGTTGTCCCGAATCTACAACTTTAACCAAATTAAATGCATCTGAAACTGTAATACTATCTGTACCTGTTGCAGTTTGGTTTGGAGTTGAGAAATAGAACTGACCACCAGCTATAGAAGTTATAGGTGCTCCTCCTGAAGTTGCTACGATATGTGATCCATTTCCTGAAACTAATGTTTTTGTACGAGGTCCGGGCTCTTTCTTAACTGAAGAACTTTCTACTGTATAGATAACATCTGCTACAAAAGTTGCACTAGTATTACAATATATGTCAACTGTCTGTCTACTACCATTAATTTCAACTGGTCTAATAGTTGTACCAGCTTCATTAACTGCACCCAAATCTAAGTAATTCCCTATTGCTATTGATCTTGCTTCTGTTGTTAATGCACTTGGTAATGTTGCGGTAGAAGAAACGGCATTAATAAATGTTTGTGCAGAATTATCTGTTTTAACTACTACTATGAAATTTTCTCTTGCATTTGTTGTAGATAATGTTCCACTACTTGGCATAAACCGATAATTGGGATTAGATAATGTAATTGTTAATTTTCCTGAAGAAGTTGATGATAGTGCCTTCTCGACTTTCTTGAAAATATAACTTACTGTGTTACCACCACCCGCTGTCTCTTTAATTGGGCTTTGTGGTAGTGGAAAGACTAGAGTATTTTTATCTGTATTAGATAAGATTGTATTTCCTGAAGTACTACTATTATATTTTCCTGCGTCTGCTATATCGGCATGAGTATTAATTGAGGGGGGATTACCTAATGTTGAGGTAGTAATAGTCTCTACATCTTTGATTTTAAAATCTATTTCGTAAGTAGTGTTAGCTTGAGTCTGTTGTGAGAATACTGTATTAGCAACAACATAATGTCCGGAATCTTCAAGTAACATAATAGAAGCATCTTCGTTTAAGATATTATCTCCTACACTTCCCATACCAGAAGTATTTGTTTCCCCTTCAATATAATTAACTATTGAATAATAGTCATCGATAACTCTAGTATCACTTGAAGTATCAATACCACTTACAGTATTAACTGTAATAGTTGCTCCTGTATACGCCGCATCGACATAAGAAGTACTATCAGCGTCTAATTTTATAAGTCTTGTGTTTGCACATTGTTGATCAACTGTTCCTACAATATTATTTGAAGTATTAACATCCCAAAGATATAGTCTGTAATTAGAATGATTTGTTTCCGCGTATGCTGAATTTCCAGAAGACGCATCCCAATCCATACTACGAACTCTTGCTGTTCCAACTTGAGTTGCTAAATATGTGGTATTATTGGTTAAGTTGATTGAAGAAAAGGGAACTGAGTGTAGTTGACATACTTCAGAAGATCCCACATCAAATAAACTACTAGTAGTATCTACGACAAGATAATTTCCTACCTCAGAAGTCATACTGTAATCGGTAGTAGTATCGGTATCTCGACCCTTATCTACATCAAGATATTGTGTATCAATACTTTCATATTCATAACCTTTTACATAAGCCTTACCTGCATCTAATCCTGCAGATATTTCAGACTCATTATAAATTATTGCTCCACCCGTATTTGTAGGAAGAGTTGTCTGTACTGTTAATCTTGTATTATTTGCGATTGCAGTAATAGTTGATGTAGTAGTATTTGATCCAAGATAAATCTGATCTCCAACATCTAATTCAGTTTCAAATAAAGTATTGTTACCATGTACAGTAGTACCATCCACACCTGAAGCTTCAGTAGTTCCAGATATACCTCTGTGAATTTTTAGATCTAAATTAAATGGAGTGATTGTATAATCGCCTGACTCATCATACGTTCTACGTGCCAAAGTCTTTTCAAGTTCCCCATACATTGGGTACTTGACTTCCTCCTTCTTAACACCACTTTCAACTTTTAATAATTGAATAAAGTTTTCATCTGCTAATTGTAAGACAGGATCAGTAGAAGTTAAAGTTTTGATTTTTAAAGCTAATTCTATTTTATATCTCGCCGCTCCTGGCGCCGCAAAGTTATAAGTCCCTGAGGCGGGATCAAGTAGGGTAGTATCATCATCACTTGTTTGAGTTGATTCTGTGATTTCTAGACCAACTCTCCCAGAAGGAATTTCGGAATAGGCATCCATTATCACAGTATTTGCGGGAGTAAATAGAAAGAATCCACCAACATAAAATACGCCTGTATCACAACTAACAACTGAACCATTACCCGTTGCTCCAGTAATACCACTAGGTCCTGCGGCACTAACAACAGTTGCTTGAACTGTTCCAGCTTGGACAGTTTCCCCATCATCGAAATCATCACCCGACAAGTAGTGAAACATTAGAGTAGGTTGAGTACTTGAAGTAGCAGCCTGCGAGGCTACAACACGTGCTCGTGCATTAGATGTTGCTCCAATAATAGTTGTTCCAACAAAAGAAGCGGCATTAATATTAGTTCCCGATTCTTGTGTCTCTAGTTTCAGAGATTTTACATCTGTATCTAATGTTACTTCACCGCCAAGAACTTTACTTCCGTCCTTGAATAAGTGTTGCCCATATCTTTCGATTTGTTTCTGAAGTATGGTCTGTAATTGTGTTACTTCTCTAGCCTGAACTGCATATCCAGGCCTGAACAGTATACGATAATAATTTTTAGACTCGTCATAATCATCATAATACGGCGTAACATTGAAATTAGTAGAAAGTGGCATTCAATCTATCCTCTAGTATAAAATGATTAGAATTCAATAATTAATTTAACATCCTCTATTTGGTCATCTGCTCTTGTTACTGGTGAACGATTCTCAATGTAAAGTACATCACCTGAGAACTTCTCAAGATCACCACCGGCTACACCATTAGTGTTTGCTGATGCTCCACCCGCTCCTGTAATAGTTTCATTTGTTTGAAACGATCCTGCGATGGAATCATATCCAGTAGTGGTATTTGAACCCATTGTAACATCAATCAACCTCAAGGTTGTATTATTCTTGAAGTCAACAACTTTACCAGTTGCTCCAGATTTTGCTCCAGTTACAAGTTCATCTTCTGCGAATGCTGTACTGTTCCAAGATTGAACTGTAGCTGTAATACATTGATCAATCGTAGATGCTGTACAAACATCTCCATTTGCATATAATGGTTGTGCTAGAAGACCGATTTTTCGAAAATCATTGTTTGTAGTAAAGTTTCCAGATTCACCGTATTCTAATCTACTGTTAACCATTACAAAGAAACCACCAAGTTCCTCAATTGCGTCATCACCATGTCCGCCACGTGGGCCGATAACTGGTGTAACGGCTCCCGATGAACCAGCGTTTGTAACGATTGTTGCTACGGCATTACCATAGTTATTTCCACCTGCGACCATTACGATATCACCGATTACACCAGATGCGGTGTTAGTTGAACGAGCATTTGCTCCATGTCCATCACCAGTGACTACGATTTTAGGACCGATAGAATAACCATCTCCATCTGCAGGAACGTTGGCACTTGCTAATGCAGGTGTCCAAGTTACAACTCCTGTACCAGATTGAAAATCGGTAATTGTTCCACCTTTTCCTGTTACTCCACTTCCTGAATCAGAAGTAAAGTAAATATCGTTATTTACAATCGCGTCTGTTGCTAAACCAGAACCTGTAATTTTAGCTGTGGTTGTGGTTTCTGTATGACCAGATTGAACTGTTCCAGTCTCAAATGTGTATGCACTTCCACCATTGGTTACGTGCATAACTTCGATTGCACCATTACCTGAGGTATTTGCTGCAATTTCAACATCATACTGAAAAGATGAATCGGTAGTATTCGCAACTGCACCATTTGCTTTCCTTACTCTTTGAGTAGGAATGTAACTAGGTGTTACAAACTTAAGTGCTCTTGCGGCTGAGATCTGATACATGAACTTCCATTTATAACTGTCAGCAGTTGAAATAATGGTTGTTCCTGTTCCAGTAGGTTTTGTAGTAGATGTTCCACCAGCGTTGTTGTTGGCGAGACACTTGTATACGTTATAGTCATCTGTCATCACGTAGTACTGTTGATCAAACAAGGCGTTATTTGCATGAGTATATGCAAAATAGTTTGAACCAGTAGTCCAATTATAACGTGGTGCGACATGACTGACATCCGTAGATCCAATTTTCTTAGCTGCAATCATGTCTCTCCAGTGATTGTAGACTGTATTGGAAACGGAATCAGTAGGTGTGGGCGGTGCTGTATCATCAGCCCACGCGGTTACTTTACCAATAAACAAGTACATATTAGTATTAAGTACACCGTTAGTATCAGTAATCGCAGCGCCTGAAGTTGCAGAAATTTCATCGAAAGCTTCTACAAACTGTTTAGCGTTGTGAATCCTGAATTTATTGGTTACTATAGCAGGCATTTTGTTTTTCCTCCAAATTTTATCAAGATTAATTTAAATTTGTAATGATTCCTCATTGTTATATTTATATCTTTTTTCAAGTTACTATCTTACAACTGGTAGACTGAATCATCAGTACCACCTAAATGTTTTCTTGTAACTACTAATTCTGTGTCACTATTAATTGCTGACACAATAAAAGCTTGTGGATCTGTAACAATCATTTTTGATCCATCTTCCCAGAGCATATTGATATTTTCCCATTCTGGGGATTCTTGTTCGACTTGTCCTACTTCATGATCTAATCCAACCACAAGGGCTTGATTAGTGTCATCAGTAAGAATCCAATAAGTTTCTGAAGAAAAATCAGGAGTTGAATATTCTCCTGTTACTCCGGCGTGACTACCATGAGCACTGATTGTTGTATCTTCAGTAGTTATTAACCATCGAAAGTTTCTTATTTGTATTCCCATTAAATCGGCTGCGAGATCTTCATTTTGTACATGAAAAATACGCAATTCTTCGTGTTCTATTCTTTCATCAGTTTCTAATAATATACCTCCACCAGTCTCTTCATCTATAATGTTTTCATCTGCAGTTTGAAATTCTTCCCCCACACTAAGTTGAGTTAAGAATTCAGATCCATCTCCTGTTCCTGTAGTTCCCCCATCTGGAAATGTAATTGTACCCTTTAGTCTTGTTAATATTCTACTATAACGATAAGACGGAAGAACTGCCCAAGCCTGTTGTGGAGTATAGTCTACTCCATACTCTTCATTAAAAGGTTTAGATGTTTCATGTAATATTAAATCTGTACCCGTTTTCTTGTAAACATTAGTAGGATGTCCAGCTCCCGTTCCCATACCATTATGTGCAGTACAATAATAATACAATAAATCCGGAACTGAACCTTCTAAATAGAATTCAACATAAGCACCGGCTTGACCTTCTGTTCCATTAACTATTTTGTTTACCCCAGCTGTTAATTCTGTTCCACCAGCATGTGAACCATGAGCTGTAGTAGAAAGTCTAAAAGGATGTCCGGCCATTGTTGAATCTGACACATCAAATCTAAGATGTGTTGTACGTTCCAATCTTAATTGTGGTTGTACAATTCCATCAATAACAAATACATTTTGGTCACCAGTAGGATTTGTTACTGTTACTGTGTGTATAGTCCAATCTTCTTGTGCAAGATAATCATAGGCTCTACCATCGACTGTACCTAAAGTTTGAAGTTCATCTTCTAATAAAATTCCATGTAATTCTTCTCTTTGTAGGTTCAATAAATCTTGATTGACTTCAGGAAAATCTTCTTGAATTAGATAATCTTGATCTGTAATACCATGCTCTAATAATATTAAACCCGAATCATCCTCTTGTGTAAATTTATCATCAACATAATATAAATTAGCATCTGACCAATTTGAAACATAATGTGGTCTAAATGGTTGCATACCAAAAGTTCTTGTAACTTTTGTATCTTGCCAAGTTTCAATATAATCTAATTCATGGTTTGCTGGAGTCCACCTTTGCATATCACTTGGTGCTTCTTCTGTGACATATTCTTTAGTAATAACAGGTGGTTTATTTTCTTGAATATCTTGTAGAATTCTTGAATTATTAACACTACCCAAATCCTTATGAACATCTTCCATTGCAAGATATACATCATCAATTATATTAGCCTCTATGAATATCTCTGAACCCATTCCAGCATGATTAACACAATAGTAATGAAGTTTTTGAGTATCGTTTGATGGTCTAATTTCAATATAAGCTCCAGAAGTTCCAGGATCACCATTTATTACTACTCCATCTGTATATGCTGTACCTCCACCATGAGTACCATTGTTTGTTTTGGAAAACCTTAAGGGATGCCAAGAATCTGACTCCTCTGTAGGACGGTTCGATGCATCACTCAAATCAAAACGATATGTTCTTTGGCCTGTCATAGATACTAATGCTCTAGAAACTCCATCGATAAAAAACGCTCCACCTGCGGCAGTTACTGCATAAACTGTATTATAAGTTACAATTTTCGATGCTGTAGTAGTATTTCCCATTCCACTATGATTAAGACAATAATACCAAATATCAATATTCGTGTCTTCTGGTGGTATAAATGAAACATAAGCTCCTGAAGTTCCCGGCTCTCCAACAACTGTTACGCCTGTAGTATATTCTGTACCTCCACCATGAGTACCATTGTTTGTTGTAGAAAATCTAATTGGATGCCAATCGCCTGGTGTTTCTGAAGGACGTAATGAAGAATGTTCCATATTAAAACGATATTCTCTACCCCCTGAAAAAGTATAAACTGGTCTATCTGATCCATCAAAGGCAAAATCACCTAATACATTTGTTAATACAATATCAACCCTCTCAAGTTCTGGAATTTCAGGCTCCATTAGTATGTGCCACCCCATAGTGTCCACACCATATATGTTTTTCACTGGAGGTATTAATAAATCAGATGCTTTTATATTTGCGTCTTCAGTAAGTAATCTTCCTGATTCATCTTCAAGAGTAGTGTGTGTAATTCCATCTTCTTGTAGTAAATGCCAATACTGTGTTTCATAAAGATTATATTGTATTGTTTCAACATGATTACCACCAGCTACAGAACTTTTCTCTATTATAGCCCATGTACCATCTTCATGTTGAAGATAATCTTCATTCTCCATTCTTAAATGATACCCCATTGTATCATAATGTTCTGTTTCGACTTCTACTAGAGGAGCTTTTACATAATCTTCCTCAGACAACATTCTTGTTTCATCTTCATATATGATATGAGATGTGTCCTCCATTCTTAGATGCCAATGGGTAGTTTCAACAAGATTAAATTTTGTACAATATAAATTGTTTTGAGTTAAACCATAATCATCTTCTACCTTGATGTAATTATTTCCTGAGGTATTATTTTCTTCAATTAGATAATGTCCATCTTCTGTGACTATTGCATTATAAATTATTCGTAAATCAAATTCTTTTTCTAGACTATTATCTAATGTTATTGGAACAATATCTAAGGTCACTAACGATTCATCTTCCATCATAAAACGATCTTGACCATCCTCAGAAATTAGATGAGCTCTTGTAGAATTAAACCAAGTCTCCAATATATGAGTATCTACAATCGGAATACTTTCATATTGATGATCCGGTCCTTGAGTATCTTCTTCAAGAGAAATATATCTTTGTGGGCCGTTTCCTTGACCGGCAGACTCTTCGTGTAAGAGATATCCCCACCCATAAGTACCATTATCATCTTCAAGAAGAATATCACTATTAAAACTTACATCAATGGAAATAGTTCCTGTTTCTTCTTCTGGAAATTGTAATGTTGGATAGAGATAAGTTCCACCTCTTTCCATTTGAATATCTGTACCATCCTCATTTAAAATATTTCCAGAAAAGGGATTATCCCAATTTGTTGATTGTGTTCTGAAAACATCTGCATAAGAAATTACTGAAGATTTCAAATAAGATGTTGGCTCCATCAACAAATCATCACCATCCTCTAAGAGAATTGTATTACCAGTAGTTTGATCTTCTAAGGTGATATACAAATTTCCATCATACATTGATTGAGATGTTACTGATCCCGTATCTGGCGATGGAGTAATAGTATATGTGTTTGTAGTGGGTACAGTAGTAACTGTATATTCATTATTAAATCGTTGATCTGATTCATCTCCAGTCCACTTAATTTTATCACCAGCTTGTAATCCATGTAATGTTGAAGTAACCACATACATTGTGGAATTAGTTCTTGCTATAGATGAAATCTCTTCAAAATTTTCTAATTGAATATTTACTTCATCACCTATTTCTATCCTTGCATCCATTGCATGCCAAGGATGTTTATTAGTATAAATTTCTATTTCATTATTCCAATAAGTATTAGAAAATTGGACATTCATAGAAGCGGCATTAGAAGATAGAACGAGAGTACGATATTTTTTATCGCCAGCGGAAGTTTCAGTTTCTACATTACGTTCACCTTTATCAAACATTTCAACAGAAACTTTACTTCGTATAGCTAACTCACCAAACATTACTAATCCGGATGGGTGAACTAATCTTTTTACCGAATTACGATAATCATTTACATCGAAATCTGTTTTTAAGACATAAGAAAAGTTCTGATAATATTTGTTATCTTGAAGTTTTGGAACACCACTAAGTAATCCTTTAGTACCACTATAATAGCCTGGATATGTTGCATACGCCCCCAAGTGTGCGGTAAGTTCTGCATTCTTATCTCCCGCAGAAGTAGTAACTGCAGGAACAGTAGAGTAACCTGCACCAAAATCGTAAACCTCAATGGCTTGAATTGCTCCAATTGCTATTGCAGATACTTCAATTATGGCATTATTACCTCTTGGAGTAATATCTTGATAAACTGCATTTGATGATGCTAACCACGCCGAAGCAACGGGTCTAGATCTAAGGTCGCCTGGAGGTGTAGTTGTTCCAGGAGTTTCAGGTAATACGTAAGTATATGTACTATTATTTGAAACAGTAATAGGATAAACTCCGTTAAAAATTGGATTAGCATTAGAACCTGTAATACTAACTTTATCGCCTGACCTTAAATAATGTCCTTCTTCTGTTACTGTAACTGTTTTATTTCCTGTACCACCTGCTGATAATGTAATTTCTCGGTTTGTACCCCATGTCAATGCTCGGTTATAACTCATTGAATATGTGTTACCTGCACCTACTGTTTTAGAATCTTCAACTGTAATTGATGTGGCATTAGTATATCCAGTTATTGTAGTAGTACTGTCGTCATGATGAGTAAAAGTTCCACGAACACAATCATTAGGAAATGTAGTTCCTACTCCTGTAATTGTAGTTCCTGATTGTGCATAAGTTCCTGTAGAATATGCAGAAGCTGCATTACTATATGCGGTAACTCGTTCTCCACTTGTATCTTCAGAATAGAATCTTGATTGATCTGATTCATTACAAATAAGATCATCATCTTCCATTTGTAACCATGTAACACTATCTTCAATTATGAATAGTCCTCCACCACCATCTTGCGATCCTGCTGTATCTGATTCAAGTAAAAGTCTTTCGTGGGAATATCGATCTTGATGAAAGTCTTTTTCTTCTAATAATATATTTTCTACTGTTGAACCAAAATCTTGAGTGGTTAACATATCCACTCTAAGAGATGTATTACCATTTGCGATTGTTAATGGTCTGGCAGTAGTAGCAATATGTGCTTTGTCTATAAAATCAAGAACTCTACCTCTTGCAGTATAATCATCATTATAGAGTAATGAATTTTTTGTAATATTATTGGCGAGTGCCATATAGGTAAGAGTAAAAGTTTCCTTATCAGGATTATCTCCTACACCTTGTCCGAAAAGTTTTTCATTACTTACTCTAATAACAGTATTACTTGTAACTTCAGTTACTTGATCTGTAACACCATTTGCATATATGAGTGTAAGTATTCCAGAATTAGCTTCCGGCCATGCATCATCACTAGTTAAAGTAACAACATTACCATCTTGTGAAATTAATCCTGTAGACCCAAAAAATGAATGAAGATTTAAATTAAGTATGGAATTAGGTGCACCTACAACATCTAAAGCATTTCCTAAAGTTGGAGTATAATTATTAGCTATAGTAACGGGGGGTTTTGATTCGTATTTTCCACCACCTGAAGTTAAAACAAATGAATCAATTGCTCCAACATTAACTGAAGTCATATTAAGAGCACCATTACAAACTAACTCTAAGTCAGGACTTGCTCCATGTGCATCAACCATAGTAAAGGTATTAGTTGTTACTGTGGCGGGGGTATTTCCAACTTGAAATGTAATACCATTATGCATACTATGAGCATCGGAGCCTGATCCATCTGCAGCCGCACCTAATTTTGTAAACTTAGTATCATATACTATGATGTTATCATCATTGACAAAATTTTGTACTGTCAATGCATCTATATCGTTATCACGATAATAAGAACCAACCGAATATAAGAATGCAGTAGTATTGGCACTAATAACTGTACCCCAATAAGTATTACTTGCATATTCAATAGTAACAGTTTGACCTGTTCCAAAGTTATGTGTATCTCTAACTGTTAAAACATTATTTGCATTAAAACCTGTAATAATAGTTGTATTTGCGTTTGCATAAGTAAGTTTACCACCAACTACATCTATTTTTTCTTCTTCTGAAAGTCCAGCAGAAAGTGTAACAGTTTTTACAGATTGAGTAATGGTTAGTCCTGAAGTATCTACAGTTACTTCCTTTGCAATTCTATCTCCGGCAAGGATATGTTGTGTAGCATTATAATTACCTTGATTATCATAGAGTTTTGCTGAAGCTGATTTAATTGCTGCCGAAAATATTAAAGAAGAGTTACCATATAAATGAGTATTGGCATTATGTCCTAAGAATGTACTAGAATAATCTCCTGCTGATAATTGTTTTACGGCATAAGCACTAACTAAATCAGTATTTCTTAATATTGCTCCAGTAGAAACAATTTTATTAATTTGAGCGGCGGCTCCAGAACCACCTGTTCCATCATTAATAAAACCTACTACATCACCTACTGCATAACCATCCCCAGAATCTATAACATCAATTCCTTCAACAACAGAATCTAAAATTGCTGATACTCTTGCTCGTGCACCCTGTCCACCACCACCGGTAATATGAACTTCATCACCAATAATATAATTTGTTCCACCAACATCTACTGTAACACTTTGTAAAATACCCGATACTGTTGCATCTGCATATAATCCATCTGTATCAGTTTCAGAGGTAACGATTTCGTTTTCTTTAAAGTAAAATAATTCACCATCAACAACACCCTGTACTACATCTGATAATGTTAATTCTGTAACTTGAAGGGCTCCTGCAAAAGATGTAATTTGTTTTTCAACTATTGCAGTACATTTAGAAAGACTACCAACAATTTTTCTACCCGTAAATAGATTAATATTATTTGCACTAGAAGTTACAATTTTGATTGATTTATCAAGTGACCATTCTCCATCAGACATCTTTAATAAGTCTGTTTTAGGATAATAAAATTCTATATCTTCTTTAGCAAAGAGTGTTCTAAACAACCAACCAAAAGATGCTTCATTACCTTTTGACCGATAAACTTGTTTCATTCTCTTAAGAAGTTGTCGTCTATCAGCAACAGAAGTTTTAGGAACATTTGTATAAAATTCCTTTTTCCATGCATCATCAATAAGACCTTCACATGAAGTATCAATATCTTGTGAATCAACTAATTCTCTTATTGCTACCGCTGGTGCTTTTGTTTGATATGCATCTATTGCCGCTTTAGGAAATGTACCATCACTAACACCATTTGCTAAATTACCATAGGAACGAGAATCACTACCAGTAACTTTTTCATTGTATGTAAAAACTGCTTCGTTAGTCTTTTTTACAAAGGCAATAGTATTACCTTTTGTACCAGTAACAACTGCGGTTGCACCACTATTAGCACCTGTAAGAGTTTCCCCTACAGTAAACATAAGGTTTGCATTACCTACAATATCTCGTTCTGATTCTAATTGAAGACGATCTCCATCTTCATAGGCAAGAAAATTTTCATCTTCATCTTGAAGCTTTGGTTCATTAAATGTAAATGTTGACCCAAAATAAAGTTGGTAGGATTCCATAAATTCATAGTATTTTTCTATGAATTTTTTGAATTTTGGATGTTCGTTGGTAATAAACTCTGGTAATTGAGTTTCAATTAAAACTGATACATCTTTTTTATCTTTAACTTCAGACACGATTAATATCCAGTTGCTAGAGTTGTTCCATCAGTAGTTGAAATAGTTCCTTCAACATACGTACCTGTTCCTGCATCATCTAACATTGTAATACTAATATCTCCTGATTCTATTAATATAATTTGTTCTCTAAGAGGATTAACATCTGATGAGGCCGGAGTAATATAAACTTCTAATGGTGTAGTATTTCCTGTAGTCTCTGAACCAATAATAAGAGGTTTAAAACTTGTAAGTGATATTTTTCCAGTAAGATAATTTACTGTACCTACATTATTATTAACAATAATTCTATCTTCTCCTGAAGTTCTATATACTTCAACTACTCCATTGTTATCTTGTAATCTACAACCTGACCATTGAGTATTTGCAGAATCTGTATACGAAAATGTATTACTAGTTACTGCACCCCAAAAAGTATTAGAAGGGTGATAGATTTGATTAGAAAATGGCATATCATAGGCTTCAGCTGATCCTAACAATGGATAAAGAAGTCTTTTTAATTGAATAGATGTTTGATTACTTTTAACAGAAATTTCAGATTCATCTATTTCTTTAATTAATTTTGAATATCTAAATGATTTATCAAAAGTTTTTAAATTAGTATCTCCAAAAGCTGTAATCTGATTAGTTACTGTTGACTTAAGTTGAGAAGCACTATTTGTAGTTGCACCAGAATCATATTTAACTGTACTACTAACTTTTAAATACATATAATCTGGATCTACAACTTCCGGAGTAATTCCTACAATATTTCTTTTCTTTAATATTTCATCTTCTACAAAAGTTTTATTAGATTGAGAAAGAACTGAACCTGATGCCGGTTTAATTGCTACATAAACTTTTCCATAAACTGGGGGATCTGCATCTTCTCCACCCCAAGCAACAACCGCTTGTGCATCACCATAATCTCTTTTAACTAGAGCCACATAATCATGAATTGTAACACATCTATTTTGAGATTCATAGTTTTTAGGAGCATTAAATTTTATTTCATCTATATCTGCGGCAACGGCTCCACCAGCTGAAATAGATGTAGTCTCAATTTTTACATTAGAATATCCTCCAACATCAGACACTACTGAAAAGGCTTTTGCACCATTGGTTGCATCAGTTTCACATACTAAACTTGATAGTATAACAATATTCCCATTTGATAATTGTTTACCTAATGTTCCATCACCAAATTGAATTACAAACTTACCATCTTCAGCTTCATCTATAAAATAAATTTTTGAACTAGAATTTACAGTAGTTATATCTGTTGCTTCTGAATATACTGCCGAATCAGTATCAGTAGAACTATTTTGAATTGTAACCTCTAAAGTACTAATATCTGTATTCTCATTAGGAAGAATAAATTTTTGATCTGGATCTCCTGTATTAGCAGTATATCTAAATGTCGTAGGCATTCCTTGTGTAAGATCTACACTAGCAACTGTATAAACTCCATTTGCATTAATATTTACAGAATAAGAATTAGAAGTACACCAAATATATGTTACGCCCTCTACTTCTCCTTGAAACTGGGTATTCTTAGGGATGTTTATACCGGCGGGCTGATCTGTTGGTGTAATAGTAAGTGTTACTTGTGCTTTTGATCCTTGTGCAGAACGTGGTCTATAACCTAGATGTTTTGCTCTTGCTACAACAGAATTTCTAAGAGAGGCCGAATCTAAAAACATTTCATTAGCAATCATATTTGCATAATATGAATTATAATGAGTATTGTAAGATAAAATATCAAGAAGAACATCAAAGGAAGATCCCGTAAAATCATATCCCACAAAATCAGATTGACTTGTTAAGAATCCTTGAAGATTCTCTTTAATCTTAGTAAAGTCTAATTCTGATATATTAAGTTTACCATCTGAACTTGCCATGTGTTATCTATGTCCTCTCCAAATAGACTTCTAGGTTTGTTTCTCTAGCGTCATTATCCGGCATATAAGTTATTAATACTTCGTATGCGTTCCGATCTTCTTGAGCTTTTACTGTTACATTACCAATTATTGCTCTAGGTTCATATTTTTCTATCGTAAACCTAATTGCTTTTTCTAACCTAGCAGTAGTAAGATTACTAAAATTTTCAAATAAAAGAATTCCTATACCATTGTCAACATCTGGTTGAAATAATCTTTCATTTGATTTTGTGCTTAATAAATTTTTTATAGATCTGCTAATAGCTGTTGATTTTTTAACTTTAGATAAGTCACCATGAGATGGATGTTTTGTAAAATCCATATCAAAATCAACGTAATCTTTTCCGTATGTAGTAGCCATATCTTGCTCTTAATATTTAGTTAATTTAGTTAAGTAGTCCTAGCACTAATGCTAACAAATCTATTGGATTTTTACTACCCCCTCCTGCAATGAGTTTATCTCCTTCTGTACCAATAAATAATATTCCTGATGCGTAACCCATATCTGGAATACCTGTGGCATTTTTGATTTCCTTCTTTAAACCCTCATTTCCTCCGTTTTGATTTGGAATATAAAGTGCGAATACTCCAGATGATGGTAATGTTATTCTAAAAAATTCCAAAAATTTATCAATAAGTTTAATTAAATGTTCTAGAAAATCTTCAATCTGTGCCAACATATTAATCATCTCTTGAATAAATCCGGTAGAATCTATTATCATTCCTTTTATTTGTTTTACAAAGTTTTCTAACTCTTGAAAAAATTCTCCCCAACCAGGAACAATATCTTTAATTTGTATTCCATCAAAATCGGGAGGAGTAGAATCTGGAAGTACTTGTAATGTTTCAACTAAAACTTTTCCTATCTTTGGATATACTCTTAAATTTTTAGGTAAGGTGACAGTCTCTGCTCCCACCATAACATAATTATCATAATAATCAATTCCAGTTTCGGCGGTTGTTGCTTCTGAGTTTCCAAACTTTCCTCTTTTTTCCATCTCTAAAACTGTATCGCCTGGAGTCCACGGGTTATATCCATCAACCCCCCTCATAGGCTTCACCATTATTTCCATATCCACCCATCGTTCATCTGGATTTAAATCTATTTCTTCAAGTACCTCAATTATATCACCTTCTTTATCTTTAAGTGGTTCTCCAAGATCATCAATTACTTTTATTACTTTCTGCCCCTTCATAGATGTGGCGGTTGTAGCAGAAGAATTGACAGATCTTACTTCTCCAAGACTACCATATCGTTTTCCACTTATAATATCACCAGCTACAAATTTTTCATACTTAGTATCAACTTGAGTTAAACTAACTTTTACATCATTTGGGGTAATAATTTCTTTTAATTTGTTTAGTAAATTTTGACCCTGATCGGCTGAAAATTCGGGAATATCAGAAAACATTTTCGAAAATTCATTAAAGACTGATGCAAATTTATCAAAGTTATCTGCGGCAATTATAATTGCGATTGCTCCAGATCCACCATCAAATTCTGTATTTCCTAAAATATTAGGTTTACCTATTGAAACTTTAGTATTAATAGGTTTTCTTGATGCTTCATAATCTAGAGGCCAACGTGATTGTTCTGCGGTTCTTTTTCCCATATCAAATAATTCTAATCCAAAATCTTCAGCGGGGTCCCATCCTCTAAATGGATTACCATCAATATCATATACTACTGAAGCTGCAGAATCATCCATTCCTTTTGATATATCATCCTTTTTTGGTAAATCAGAATCTTTAGCATTTTTTCTATATCTGGGAACATCACCCTCATCATCAAACGCCTTCACAAATTCATTAATTACATTTTTTACACTAAATTGAGGAAATTTACTTTGACCCTCAAGTGGATCAGGTAAGGGATCAAACCAATTATAACCACCCGCAATTAATTTTCTTGGTGTAACTAATTTTGGTCTAGCCTTTTTTTGATCTAAATCTATCATTTCAGGTTTGGTTGTAGTATCTTCCCAATTACCAGAATCGTTCTTTATTTGCCAATAACGTTTACCGGCTTCATTTCTTAACTGTTCAAATCCATAATCAAAGGGATGTGTTCCTGTTACATTTCCTTTAAAATATGGATCAACATATAAGTACCAATATCCGGCCTCTTTTAAATCATGGATTTGTTTTAATACTTCATCTGCTAATTTATCTAATGCAACTAAAATAGGATTAATATTTTGTAATGCCGCTAAGAGTTTAACAACTTCCATTCCATTTCTAGCAAGTTCAAGACTAGACTTTACTATTTCAGCAAGATTTGTAGCTGCAGATGCTAAAGCAGAAATATCTCCCGCCTTTGCAATTTGATGGGGTTTCCATTCGGCCTTCGCCGTTAATAATGCTTCAAATTCAGCCATTTTGTTTTTCCTTTTCTTCTCTCTTAGCTCTTGCCCTTAAAACATTTTCCCAACCAGACTTTTTTAGATTAAGAACTTCTGAATACATTTCAGCAAGTTTTTTAGTATTCTCTAATAACTTCTTAATGTCATCTCTTCTTAATTCTGCTTCTTTCCATTTATGTTCTTGTTCTGCCATCAGCTATACTCCTTCGCTCTACCATTATAAATTTCATATTTGTTTCTAGCCTTTTTAACCAGATCTACCAAATCAGTTAAACCTTGAATATCTTGTATTAATTGTACTCCCAATTTAAGTGTCTTACCTAATAGATAATTACAACTGTCATAAATTGCTCTACCATAAGGAACAACTCCACCAGTAGTATTTGCTGCTGGTACTGCTGACACATAAACAGCGGGGTATTGCTTATAAGATGTTGATGGTGTTCCTGAACGTGTAGGTACACCAATACGTGTATCAATTTCTGCGGCACGTTTTGAACAGTTAGTACCAAATGTAGATATTTCAGTATGAAAAGCGGCCCATTCAGTATTTGCCATAAATACAGTTACACCAAGATTACTCCCACCATTATTAGTCCCTGTTCTGGTATTATTACTGTGATTCCAAGAAGTACGAAAAGTTTCTGTTGCAGCAGTCAATGTTGCCAAATCCCCTAAAGGTTCTGCTTGAATATAAGTATCAAAAGCAACATCACTTATACCACTTCCACCTGCTTGTGCAGTGTTTATATCAATAATTGGATCACGAAAAGATGCTAAAGATTGTAAATCATTTATTGTATCTTTTACAAACTGAACATCAGCATTCATTGAATTATCTCCAGAACCACCAGCTTCATATAAGTGTTTCTGTATGAAATTATATCTACATGGAAATACAGTAGTATCTGTACCTAAAGTTGCTGTCCAATTTGTACCTGAAGTAATAGTAACAGACTCATAATGTAATCTGTTTATATAAATGTAATTGTTTGCACCAAGTGTATAATAATTTCCTATAGTTGCATTGACACTAGGTGCTCCGGCTGATCCACTTAAAGAAGGATGTGTGGTAGTTTCATCTACTGGTACTGTTGATGTAGCACCCACACCAACTGAAACACCATCACATGTAACTGATGTTCCTTGTATTCTACTTATAGCACCACTTAATCCAGTTTTAGTCATAGTATGAGGAGGCTCTCCAGTATTAGGCATAGTATGATTAGTACCTATTGCACCACTAGTTCCACTTGTATATGAGATATTAGTACAAGGTACTTCATAATAGAATTTTTCAGCTTGGTCAATATAATACCTGTTCTCTGGCATAGTACCTGCACTATTTGCTCTTTCATAATCATGCCTAATAAATCTTCCACTAGGAATATCATCTTCTCCTAACCCAGTAGGTTGTGTTCCTACAATTACACCATTGTCTACTTCATAAGCTTTAACTGTTCCTCCCATTGCTGGGAAAAAAGGATTTCGTTCCTTATAAGGATATGTAGTTCCTGAAACTTCTTTTTGTAAAGAAACCCAATCACCTCTTGCGCCCTTAGTTATATCATTCGTTGCATTTGAACTACCATTGTCAGGATCAAAAAATCCAAGAAGACTTACAAATTGTGAAGTATTAGCATTTAATAAATCATCCGGTCCCGCATCTGATCCACTATAATCTCCCGCATCATCACCTACTGGTTTCCAATCTGGATTTTTAACTAAACCTTCTCCTACCACTTCTACTTGACAGAATATATCATCTTTTGCATATCCAAATGGAACACTATTTACTGTGATGGTAACTATACCATCTGATGTTGCTATTCCTGAATTACTAAGTCTAATTTTACTACCCGCAGTTTGTACCGCTGCTATTGATACATTGTCATCTGGAATACCTGTTCCACTAATAACATCTCCATATTTAATTTTAGAAAGATCTGTATCTGATACGTTTGTTATCTCTAAACTACCCGTTGTAGTTGTACCCGTGATAGTGAATGTGTTTACATAGTCCGCGTGTCTTTTCAAATAAAACTTTTGACCAAAAGAAGGACCTACAGGAGTATATGAAGTATTAGTACCCCCCACTAAATGATCTAATAATGACATAGTAACTAATTCATTATATGCTCCTGAACTTTGTGTCGATACACCCGCGATATTTGCCTTTGCATAATTCTCATTCCATGTTCCCACTTCTGTTACTGTAGCTTGACCCCAAGCAACGGCATTACCAAAAGGGGTATCATCATTTGGTGAAGAATATGGAGTCATATCATCATTAATATCTACTAACTCTCCATCTATTCTTGATCTAACTACATAATAATCTTTAACATAAGTAGTGAAAGTATTACTACCTTGTGTTTGAGTTGTACCTTCTAAACTAGTTAAATTAATACTATAAGTTTCTCCAATATCTGTGGCTTTAATTCCAAAATAAGATGTATTCGGTTCACTAAGACCTAAAGCACCATTTACTGTTTCATAAGAAGGTAAATCAAATTTTCTAAAAGTAGTTCGTATGTCTCTTGCACCCCAACATACCAATCTTTGTTCTGCTAGATTTTCACATACTTGATGAAGAGAATAACTAGCATCCAAAATAGTTGCTTCCATTAATAATTCATTACCATCTTCTAAAAGAATATTATTACCTGCACCCTGATCTTCTAATTGAAGATAAAGAGTATAAGTAGAAGCTGTAAACTTTTCACATAGTGCATTTAATCTACTCTCAGAAAATTCTCTTATTAATGCAACAGAATTGAGAATCCCATTTCTCGCAGACAAATGCGTTGCAGGAGAATCAATTATCTCCTTTTTCACTTCAACTATTTTTTTATCAATTGCTCCTGCCATTGTATTCCTATGATAAAGGTCCTGAAAATGGAACAGGTGGAGCGCCTGGAATTAATCCACTCACTACCCATGTTTTTGTCCATGTATCTAAAATGTTTGCCAACTCCTTCGAAAAACTTACACCTGAAGGTTGATGTCCTGAATATAATTGTATTAACTCCGGCGTATGTGAAGGTGATACCGCCGGTGGCCCTATCTGATTTGCAGATAAAAATGTCAATGCCATAGTTGATAATGCCGATGCTATTTGTGTTCCTACTGCTGCACCAGATGGTAATTGTTGAGCATAAACTCCACCTATTGTCATTCCTGTTGGAGCATCTACTACATTTGATGCTGGAAATCCACCCGCATTCTGTGCCATCATTAAATAATTCTTAAATGCTTTTGCTATATCTTTTCCTGGCTTCATTGGATCAGGACTATGACCCCCATACGTTGCTATCAATTCACCCTGTAATGTTGCTTTAACTAATGCCATATTATTCAAAACTCCCACTAACTTTTAAGGATTTCAATAAGGATAATTTAGCAGTAGCTGGTGGCATTGGTGGTCCAGATGGCCCTGTTCCTGTTGGATGAGTATGTTCTGTCATTATGTCTATTAATTCATCTAATACTTCTTTTAATGTAGCAATTAATCCTGCTACCTTTACTTTACCTCCTGAACTTACTGTTACCTCACCCAATAATCCTTGTAAAGTAGCCGCGCCTGAACTCTCTAATCTCATCGTGGCTAATAGACTAGCCATTTCTGCATATCCCGCTAAAGAAGAAAATGCTACATTCCCCAATAATGATTCTCCTTTAATACCACTTGTTCCTAAATTAGAATTCAATTCTATATCTCCGGGCGGTAACAATTTTATATTTCCCCCTAAACCCGCAAGACCTAAATTCATTAAGATTCCACCTGAAACTAAATTATCAGTACATTCCATTCCAATCTTACCTAGAGTAGCCGTAGTCTTTTTTGCATAATCACCAGTTAATGATGGTAATACTCCAAATATTGATTCATTTATTGAATCGGTAATATTATATGATAATCCACCACCAGTTTGTAATCCTGCACTTCCTTGAGAACTCAAACTAAAAGATCCACTATGAATAGTGTATTTACCACCCACCTTCTTTTTTTCATCTCCTGTTGTTATTTCTGAACCAGAAGAAGACTTCTTTTCAATTATTACATTATTAGCACTTAGTACAAGAGATTCCGATGCTGTTAATTTCATTTTAGAGGCTTGAAAATTAATTGCTCCTTTTGTATTAACAACATTAAATCTACCTTTACCTATTGCAACAGAATAATCACCATCAACTCTATCTGTCCTATTACCAATAACATAATTTTCTTGATGACCATCAACTGTTGTATAATCACTCGCTTCAATATGTGTATATTTTGCACCTAAAATAATATTATAATAATTGTTTACTATTTTATCAACTTTAATTCCAACTGGATGTATTTCTGTAAATGTTCCTGTTCTATGATACCAATGTAATCTTTCTTCATTGGGAGTATCATCCATTTCAATAATATGTCCACTTTCTGTTTGATGAACATGATTGTATGGATAAATTGCTGCCCACGGTATCTTAGGTTCAGACCAATTCCTACCATCTGCTGTAGGAATATCTAATTGTCCGGCCTTTCTATTTTGCATTTTTTCAAATACAATCCCTGAAGACTTTGGATCACTAGAATCTGTATTTCCCCGAATACCTCTAGCCAATCTATTCGTAGTAGGTTCTTTTAAATAATTTAATTGTCTTGTAGATGATAAATTTGTATTTGCTATACCAGTATCAGGAAATGTTGATCTTACATCTTGTTCTACAACCTTTACTGTAAATGCCGGTCTTGGTGCTTGTAATCCAGTTTGACCCATTAAAGATCTTACATATACACCATTTGCAGTAAATACTTGTGGTGTGGGTGCACCCATTGAACCCACTTGAACAGACGTTGCAGATTCTTCAGGATCAGGATTAGAATTATGAATAATAGTTGCGGGTTCTCTTGGAACTAACTCACTTGCGGGATTATAAGCTAAATCTCTTGGGCCTATTTCATCATCGAATTCTGGGTGACCCACATCTCCACCTGGAGGTAAATCTCCTTGTTCTCTTCGTGGATCAAGAAACCCTTGTCCTCCTGTTGGTGTTCCATCATTATTAATTCCTTTTGCATCTAATTCAGGAATACCACCAAGTGTTCCAAAAAACATTGGCTCTTGTCCTGCCTCACCATCACGATAAAATCCAACAACCCATGTTCCTTCAACTGGACCTAATGGAGATGTTCCTACTCCTGTTTGACTTGCAGAAGTAATTGGTGCAACAGGATACGCCCACGGCAGCCCAACTGTTGGTTGATCATTTTTATCTTCTGAATGCCAACCTAGTATTCTAATTTTACATCTTCCAAGATAAAGAGGATCATGGCGATCTTCGACAACTCCTTGCCACCATACAAATCCTTCTTTTCCCATAAAATATGACATAGTGTTATACCTTATCTACCTGATTGACCCTTCATTCGACCTGATTTAGCTAATGCTTCTTCAGTATCTTTACCCGTCATTGTACCATGTCCAGAAGCGGCTGGCGCTGATCTATCTTTACCGACTGGCTTTTTTAATGAATCTTTTATTGCTTCAAATTCTATCTCATACTTTTCTTTATTAAAGTGATGTCTTAATTTTGTAATTAAATAATATCCACTTAAATAAGTATGATGTGTGGATTGTGTAAATCCATCCCTATCTTCAAGATATTGTGTAGGTAATTTAAATTCAATTAAATCTCCTACTGTTCTAGTAGATAACCCAGGCGCCCTAATACTTAATTTAATATTATTCATTTGTTGACTTTGTACCAATCGTGATTGCATCCATTGTTCTACTCTACTAGGTTGAATACTTGGGCTTGCATTTTCTCTAATTTCTCCATGAACTCCTTGTGATCCTATAGCTTCTTTAAATATAATGTCATGTGAAAAATTAGTAGGATAAAAAGATATTTGTGATTCGGGTGAACCTAAGGCATCTTGTTTTTCAGTAGATAATAATCCTGACCCCAAATGAGTAAAATTATCAGTAAAGTTTTTTGCATCATGTGCTTGTTCTAAAAATTCTATAACTTCTTCTGCACCAGTATCACTATTTACTGTTATTTTTGCACTTAATGCCGACTTATTTACCAAATTAAAATCTAATGTATCATATCTCATTCTAACTAGATCATGTGTAAGTAATCTATTTGAATACATTCCACTTTGTAAATTTTGTAGAACATCAAAATTAGAATTAAATTGATATTCATCTACAGCAGTCATTTCTACTGCAACATTCTTAGCTTCATTAGTTTGTGCGCCCAATCGTTTAGGTTGAATCACATAGGTTTCTTTCACGGGATCTTCTGGTTGAGTATACTCTAATTCTGTTGGTGATCCAGGCGATCCTGGAATTGTACGATATCCCAGACCTCCACCAGCCATAAGTGTTTCCAAAGAAATAAAAAAGAATCCTCTAACAGTTTCATAAAAAACAAAACTAGAACCCACTGCATGTTTACCCGCAGACACGGCTCTTGATGCCAAAAAATTAAGGGCTTTAAATGGTGTTTGATTTGGAATAATTAAATCTGTAAGATTTTTAGTAGGTTCAATAAAGATTCTTTTACTATTTGAATTTCTACCTCTTTTAAAAAATTGTGTATATAGAGATTTAACTATATCCGATATTTTTCTTGGTTTAAAAGTTTGAGGATCTAATGCGGATTTTTTAACCTTTTTCTTTAAATTTAAAATAGCTTCTTCAGAAACTAAAGATAATTTATAAGTCAACATTTGATCATTAAGTTTTACAATATTATTAATTTTAACTACTCTAAACTTTAAACTAATTCTACCTTCATTTTGACTACCTTCAAATGGACCTGGAAGATTATTTTCTGGTTTTCTTTCTTTTACAATACCTTTTGTTTTTACTTGGATGGTTATAGTTTCTTCACCAATAATAGGTACACTTTCCATTAATCCAATACCATCTACTAATTGTATATCAGCAGTAAGATAAGGTGAAAAAATACTTTCATAGATATTGAAATCTGACCACGCGGCCTTCAAATCAATATATCCTTTTCTATGAGGTGAAGTAAGGGTAAGTTTTTGAAGTTCAAAATCGCCAGGAAAAGAGGGGAGTGCACCCTGCTTCGGATTTTTTAAAAATTCAGATTTAGTTCCATGATCGGCGGATTCTGGAGTAATACCTACTCCTTTATTCGTCCTATCAATAATAGTTCCGGCTCCCATTATTCAAATTTCTCCGCATGTTCAGAGAGTATATCTGCAACATATTTTCTATCAATCAATTTAATATCTCGCTTAGCCTCATTTCGAGCTGTTTCCCAATCATAACAATATATAATATCTCGGTCTGCTTCGTCAAGTGCATTATAAGATGTTTCATCAATTTCAATACATTTTAATGGAATTGGTTCAGAAGTTGCTGTTGCTTCTACTCTAGGTCTAACAATTTGTTCATAATGATGTACAGTAGTTTGACAATGATTAAGACTTCCATACTTATCTTTAATAAAATTTCCAAATTCCCTAGAATTTAGTGGCCAGTCAAAAACGGGATCATGTATATCATTAATCAAAAATATTAACCATGTATATTTTACATGACCATACATTTTAAATGCAGTTATATCTGGTCTTTCTGCTTCTGGTATTGAATAGGGAAAATAATTAACAATAGAACTTGTAAGTATGCTTTTTATCTTCGCATTGAGCATAATATTAATAGCAGTCTTGGTCTTTATAGGTTTTGCGCCAGAAATATCATAATTTATTTGTGGATAATGTTGAAAATATTCAGACATAGTTAATTTCTCCTATTAAAATCCTTGATCTACTTTTTCTCTATACATTATATCTACTTCCATAAACGAAAGTTTCATTGCTATAGTTACTGGATATTGTGTTCCTTCAAAAAATAAAGGTACATTTTCTGTATCAAAATTTAAGTCACATTGAGTTAATACAGATTTTCCTATATTAAACATGGGATTCTCTGACCCAGTAGGTAAAGGGTTTCCACCAATATAAAACGTAATTTCAAAAGTATCAGGATATCCAAATAACATTGAAGGTGCAGTTGCACTATCTCCACCCGCATGAGAAGGTAACATAGCCTTTTTAAATGAATTAGCAATTTTTAAACAAGTTTTAGATTCATCTTCATTTTGTGGTAACATTTTAAAATCGAATTCAAATGTTCTCATATCAGTAGGACCTTTAAATGCGGCAACTGTAAAAGGATTAAGTACTGCACCAGTAGCTCGTTCCATTATAGTTTTAGTACCCTCTTGAATAACATTAGCTTTTTCTGCCATTTTAAGTGTAGCAACTTTTCCCATTTCACTTTGCATACCCGCCTTTTGAGCATTCATAATATCTTTAAATGAATCTACACTAAATCCAGCTCCCGAATTAACGGCTTTATCTACTACTTTTGCAGTATCTACCGCAGCTGCACCTAAACCCCCTAATTGTACTGATTCGTATGCTGCTTTGTAATCAGTATTTAATGCACCACCTGGAATATACATTGCTATATTAAGTGTGGGCTTTTGAGATTTAAAATCTGTTGCCTGAAACATCATATAATTATCCATCGTTGATGAACCCCCCTGCGAAAGTAAAGTAGAGGGGTATTCTAAATACACTGGATTAGAAGCCGGTGGATCTTCTGGTTGTGGATTTGCTCCAGGGTATCCTGCCATTTATTTTCTCCATTATTATTTAATTGGTATTATTGAACTATCTATATATTTATATGGCATACAAAGGGAAATTTCGTCCTCAAAACAGGAACAAATATAAAGGTGATTCAAGTGATATTCGATATCGATCTGGGTGGGAATTAAACTTCATGAAATACCTTGACCGACAACCTGAAGTCTTGCGATGGTCTAGTGAAGAGATTATTATACCATATAAAAGTCCAATCGATGGTAAATGGCATCGATATTTTCCTGACTTTTGGGTTAAAACCGCTAAAGGTGAGACATTAATAGAAATTAAACCAAAGAAACAAACAAAACCACCCAAACACAATCCAAAACATAAAAGAAGATATCTTAAGGAAGTTAAAACATTCGCAATAAATGAAGCAAAATGGAAAGCTGCTGAAATAGTATGTGAAAAGAGAGGATGGAAGTGGAAAATACTAACAGAAGATACTCTCAATAATACTAAATAGTTATATTATGGCCGAACAAACTTATTTAGAAAAATTAAAGGATGCAGTTGGAACTTCCAATGTTACTGCCCAAGCAAAAGCGGCAATTAATTGGTTTCGTTCACTTATTGAAAATTATGGGGTAGCGGGTCTAAGGGGTAAATTTACTAACGAAACTCCAGAAAGTATTCTGGCTAGACATAAAGAATATTCCCCACAAGCATATCTAGGAAATATGTATTTTTTTTATTATAATCCTAAACATAAAAAGACTCTTCCCTGGTATGATACATTTCCCTTAGTTTTTCCTGTTGACTTATATCCTGACGGATTTCTTGGTTTAAATTTCCATTATCTTGCTCCAAAAGATAGGGCAATATTAATGGATCAACTTAAAGAATTTTCGAATAATCAAAATTATGATGATACCACCAAATTAAGATTAACGTATAGTATGTTAAAAGGATATATGAGTGGCAGAGTTAAAAGAGCAAGACCAACTATACATCGATATTTAAATGGTTTCGTTAAATCACAATTTATTCAAGTTAGTGCTAATGAGTGGGAATCAGCACTATTTTTACCTGTTGAAAGATTTCGATCACAAACACAGAGTGTAAACAATGAGGCAGTGTGGAAACATAGCCGAGAAAGGTTTTAATGGCCAGCGCAGGAAATCCACCATATTCAGAATTCGGAATAAGTGAATTTATAAGCCGAGTAGGCGCCAAAGGAGATTTTGCAAAGAGAAATAGATATCATGTTGAAGTTACACCTCCAACATCTATTACTGCCGCAGACGGAAGTGATGAAATAGATCCTGCAAATATAGAATTTCTCGTTAAGACAGTAAGTTTTCCTAGTAGAACTTTTGGAACAACAAACTTTAGATATGGCGGTAAATATGCTATGGAAGTTCCTTATGAAACTACAACTGAAGGTATATCAATTACCTTTCTAGAAACAGATAAATGGCAATGTAGAAAATTTTGGTATAATTGGTTAGAGCATATACAAAATACAAGAGGTTATAATATGCAATATTATGATAAGTACAAAGGTAGTATTAATATTTCAGTTTATGACGGAACACAACGTGAAGCGACACAGCCTAAACATAAAGTTGAATTAGTAGATGCTTGGCCTAAAGGAATGAGTGCTATAGAACTAGGATGGGAAAATTCTGAACTATTAGATTTTACTGTAGATATAGTATACAAAAAATGGGAACTACATAATTAAATAATTATTATATTATAGGAGAATATTATGGCATTACCAAAAGTGGTAACACCAACTTATGAATTGAAAATTCCATCTACTGGACAAAAGGTTAAATTTAGACCTTTTCTCGTAAAAGAAGAAAAGGCCTTATTGATGGCATTAGAAAGTGGTTCTGATACATCAATGACTAAAGCGATGGTAGATATTATTGAAGCATGTGCAGAAGGAAAAATAAACACTAAAGACCTTGCACCTTTTGATATTGAATATTTCTTTTTACATCTTAGGGGAAAATCTGTTGGTGAAAATATAACAGTAAAAGTTCCAAGACCAGAAGAGTTTAAATGTTGTAAAGAATCTGAAGAAGATGATCTTTGTGATGTAGATATTAATATTGATGATATAAAGGTAGATACTTCAAAACAAGGATCTCCTGAAGTAAAAATTACTAAAGATATTGGATTAAAATTAAGATATCCAAATCTCGACCTAGTAAATAAATATGCTACAGCGGGGGAAAATATATCTGCTGATAATGTTTTTAAATTAATTTCTGAGTGTATTGATTATATCTGGGATGGTGATGAAATTTACAAAGGAAAAGATTCCACTAAAAAGGAATTAGATGATTTTGTTGAATCTCTTAGTTCTGGACAATTTAGTAAAATAAGAGAATTCTTCGAAACAATGCCAAGATTAGAACATGAAATAAATTGGATATGTCCTAAGTGTAAGAAGTTAAAACCTTTAGTATTATCGGGTGTTGACTCTTTTTTCGGATAGGGCTGAGTCACGATTCCCTGGCGAACCATTTTCAAACAAATTTCGCTATGATTCAGCATCACAAGTGGAGTCTAACGGAATTAGAAAATATGATGCCGTTTGAAAGACAAGTATATGTAATGTTATTACAAAATTGGATTAAAGAAGAGAATGATAGAATCCAACGCGAAAACGCAAAATATAAGTAAGGAATAAAATGGCTGCAGCCTCACTACAAGACGTAATCGATAAATTATCGGCGAATCAGACTGCGAATGATACTCACGCAACCGATATAAAAGCCGGACAAGATGAAGATCTTATTGTAGCCAACAAAACTCTCAAAGCCCTCAATAAAATATTCAATTTACAAACTAAAATCCACAAAGCAAATGCTGAAGCCTTAAGAGAACAAGCCAGAATAAAAGGTACGGATGAAGAAGGTGATATACCAGATGGAGCAAAAGAAGAAAAAAAGGCTGGTGGTTTCTTCTCTAGGATGGGTAAAGCTATAATGAATCCTGTTGGCGCCATGGGCAAAAGTATGAGTAAAATGGGAAAAGGTATTGAAGGTTTCCTAAAAGGTCTTGCAAGAGGTCTTGCCGCTTTTGCTAATCCAATGATATTAGTAGGTGTAACTGTTATGTCCCTTACACTTCCAATATTTGCTGCAGGACTAGCCGCCGCATTTAAAGTATTCGAAATGATTGCCGGTGAAGGTAAAGCATTGAAAATAATTACTGGAATAATCCTAGCACTTGGTGAAGCAATTGGAACTATCCTTCAAAAAGTTTTAGAGGGATTTGGTAACATGGTCAAAAATATGGGGCCGTTTATTAAAGATTTCTTTACAGGAATAGCAATAGTAATTGAAGCATTACATCCAATCGTTGTAGATATATTTAAAGTACTGAAAGATATTATTACCGATCCCGTCTTCAATGCAACTATTCAAAAAGTTTTAGATACTGTTGGTATTGCACTTCAAGAAATTAGTGCGATAATTCAAAAGGTAGGTGATGTCATAATAGCCGTTATGGAAAATGTTGATAAAATCCTTACATCTATATTTGATGGTATATCAAAAGTTATTAAAACTATTGGTGATGCAATAATAGGAATAATAGATAAAATCGTTGAAGGAGTTGAAAGACTAACAGCTCTTCCTGCTGGAAATATGTTAGCGGTTGCTGCCGGATTAACAGCAATGGCAGGTGCACTTGTACTCTTTTCTGCTGGTGCGGCCATAGCTGGTGCATTTATGCCATCCGCAGAAACACTTGAAAAAATTGCTAACTCAGTTTTAAAGTTTGCTAACATTGAGCCTGGAAATCTTAAATCGGTTGGTGATGGTATGACAGCAGTTGGTATAGGATTAGGAGTTTTTGGAGTTGGTGGTAAATTAGCAGATCTACTCAAAGTTGAAGGAGGAGGATTAGAATCTGTTGCAGAATCTGTTAGTAAATTTGGTGCAATAGATGCAACTAACTTTGGTATGGTAGGTGATGGAATTAAAAAATTAGGTATTGGATTAGCGGCGTTTGGGGGTGGCGGTGCAGTCTCTGCATTAGGTGATGCCTTCTCTAGTTGGATTGGGGGAGATAAAGACCCCGTAGAAAAGTTTCAGAAGTTCGCCGCGATTGGGCCGGGACTATCTCAAGCAGGTATGGGAGTTACAGCACTTGCAAATGCATTTGATGCTTTCGATAGTGATAATCTAGAAAAGATAGGAGATAGTCTTGATAAGTTTCTAGGTGCTACTGATATGGCCAAACTAAAAGAATTCTCTGCTGCAACAGAAGGACTTGTAAGTGGTCAAATGTTAGCCCAATTACAAGTCCAAACAGCTCAAGCCGCTGCTACTGGCAGACCATTAATTATTCAAACTAATAATACAAGTCAAGTTAACACATCAGGTTCTACTGTCATTGGCGGTTCATCAATCAAAACAGACAATGGAGATGCCTCATCTCGATTACAATGATTTATAAAATCCATCTGACAAATAGTATATCCAAGCATCGACTAAATCAGGTGTTCCCCAACAAGCAACACTAAGTAATAAAACTATTACACAAAACCAAAATCCATACATAGTACTATTTTCATTTGACATTAATCTTGCTCAGCTAATTTTGCAAAGTAAGAATATTCATCTGAATCTCCTGCAGTTTCTGCTACAACAGGTGTTGCAGTTTCAGGTGGTGTGACAGCTGCTTGAGCGGCAGTCATAGGTTTACCACCATCAAAAGGTACATCAGAGGAAACCTCGTTAGTTCCTGTTGAAAGACCTAAAACACGTTCCATCTTCTCTTTCAATTCTGCATAAGACTTGAAGTTCTTCTGATCTGTAAACTCTTCCAAAGAATGTTCACCCTTCCAGATTTCTTCCATCTTGGCTTCATCTTCATCAAGAGGTGAAGCATTCTCAAATTCACTCTTATCGTAATTAGAAAAACCATCTAACTTACGAATCTTGATTTTGAAATTACAACCTTCCCACAAATCAAATGGATTTACTGGAGTCTCATCTTCAAATTGAGGATTCATCTTATCATTGAGTTTATCCCAAATCTTCTTACCAAACTTATACAAACGAATAGTACCTTCGTTCTGAGGATTGGCAGGATCTTTGATAACGTAAACATTAGAAATGTAAGTCAACCTACGTTTCTGTTTACGAGCAATCTCTTTGTTTGCCTCAATACCAGAATTCCAAAGTTGTGAATTATATTCACTAACTGGATCTTTCTGACCAAGAGTAGTTAAAGAGTTTTCGATATACCATCCACCTGGACCTTGAAATCCATGATTCCAAGTTCTTGCCCACGGCAAGTCTTCACCATCAGGTGCGGGCAGGAATCGAACTACTGCCATACCATTTCCAGACTTGTCCAATTCTGGACGCCAGAAACGATCATCATCACCTTGACCTCTGGTTGGGGTATTAATTTTTGCGGTTTCTTTTAGGAGGGATTGGAGTTTATCTCCACGTTTTTTCTTCATATCTGCAAACGACATATTTTCCTTTCGTATTATTCGTATAGCGTTGTATTAATTGTATTGCGATTTATTTCACTTACATATAATTATATTATAACACACTTTCCTTATTTGTCAAGTATGTTATAGTGGAAGTTTAGAAGTCCTCTCAATAAGATGAAGGTCTTCTGCTTCCTCCTGAATATTTTGTTTTAGTTTACCACCGATCATTTTACCGGCGGTTTCAGGTTCTAATTTATTTTCTTCACAGTAATGCATAACAGCATCTATATAGGTCATCTTAGTTTGTTGAACCAAGTTCTCAATATTCTCCATGAAGACCATAGAGTTATTCATTTTAATGCCCATTTGCTAATGCCTCTTCCCCTTCCTTAGTTTCAGGATCGTCTTTCTCCTTGAACCAGAAATCGGTTGACTTCGCTAGCACAGCCACGTAGGCTCCTACCAGAATGTTTATCAGTTGCATGTGATTATCTGCAACAGCATCAGAAAAAAACAACAAATATAATAATATTAAAAATGTTCCAACGACAGCCCAAGATAAAGAAATCCTTGCCCATTGTGCTCGTCTTTTTCTTACTTCTATAGATTCAATGTGATTTGCCATATTATCCTTTATATACTATTCCTTGCTCATTCAGTAATTTTCTATTAGCCATGTGAGCATCTTGAACATCATCTTTATTTTGTCCATGATATCCCACTGCGTGACCATTCTCACACATCCATTTATTTATGTTTGTCCATCCACTATGTTCACCTTCTGAAGTACAATTAATCCAGATCTCTCCTAGTATTCTTCCAAACTTTCCTCTACTGTCTGCTTCTGGACATCTAATCTGTATATCAATATCATCTCTATCTGACATGATTGCCCAATGTACCCATGACTTGAGAGCTTCCTTAGATTTTAAACCATAGAATTTTTCTTCTAGATCTCTTGTCCTAGATTCGGGTGTATCTATACCTAACAATCTCACACGAAATTTACCCATAACATCAAACCCCAAATCAAAGACACAATCTAATGTATCTCCATCTACTACTTTCGAAACTGTTTCAACTCTATATACAAATTCACAAGGTTCGTCATTTTTATATTCAGCCATGAAGATTCTCCCATTCTAATTTCCATGTATCTTCTACAGGGGTTACTTTTAATCTACCTAAATCTTTTGTTTCAGGATAAAGATATGTATATCCTTGTCCACCATAGTTAGGATTAACTTCATGTGGTTCACCCCTTTCAATTCTACCGGCCAAGTCTACCAAATCTCTTGTCTCTACATATTCTTCGTATTCTTTTCTTTCAATAGGTATTCTTATATATCTTGCTACTTCTGATCTGTAACCATTTTTATAATCTGACATAATTGACTCCTATTAAAATTAGCTGACCGTGCTTCTGTTCCCAAGTGACGGCCACAACTCGGCTATATCTTACGCAGCGATTGCGTATGCATATGCAGGTGTATAATCGTTATTATTTGCGATTATGTTTAATTGAAACCTCTTTCTCTGACATCACAACCAATCGAATTCTATTACAGCCCCATCAACAATTCACAAAATGTGATAGTGAACTCTTGGTGGAGCTGACCGGAATCGCACCGGTGTCTTACCTGCTATTCAGAAACTTCAACAGCTTCAATAATATTTAGGTCACAAAAGATGTGACTCATAATATAATTTTTTGGCTTCCCAAATCTTATCAATCCAATCATCTCTTTTTTCTACAAATAATTGTGGTGCTTCATTTTCAACTGCCATAATTATTACAACTTGTGGTACAGGAATTTTTGTGAGTTCTTCGTATGCAACTCCGTAAAATGCACCTTGAGCGAAATAACTTTCACACCACTCTTTCTTCTTTGCCTTATTACTTGTCTTATAATCTATTATCGATAACGTACCATCAAACTCTGCAATTAAATCTGTTCTCCCTGCGATCCCAAAATGATCCGAATATAATGCTAATTCAACTCCGTGAACGTTATTGATTCTTTCAAAGAACGGTTCAATCGTTTTGAATAATTCAATAATGTTGGGCGTTTGTCCATCAATGAAATCGTCTTCGTTTTTGATATAGGATTCACAGACAGAATGTACGCTTGTTCCTCTACGGGAAGCTTTTCCCGAAATTTTATTTGCCTCTTCTTCTCCAACGCGTTCTCTCCAAGCCTGTATTGCAGCTTTGGACAACTCGCCAAGTACTGTTGTGATTGATGGATATAGTCCACCTTCAGGGGTAACATAATGTCTCTTTCCATTGTGATTTTCAGTCCTCATTCCAAAAGACAATTCTGGTCTATTGGCAAGATGTATAAACTTTTTCATAATGTATTGCCAGGAAATCTCTTCGATTTTTTAAGATCCTTTATTTTATCTGTATACCAACTTGGAACTTTATTATTTTGTGAATGTTTAGTTTTTATATTATCATAACCAAAATATGGAGCATGCATAACTTGTGTTACTTCACCATTACATTTAATACTCATGTGTTTGGTTTGAGGTATATCTTGTTGACAAGGAGTTTCACAGGGCGCATTACGATCTGCTATTTTTAAAGTCTCCTCAAATGTATGTCCACATTCTGAACATTGATAATCATACGTTGGCATCTATCGTTTCCTCTGTTCTTATAATCCAATCTGGTGCTGTTCTAGTTGCTCCCTCTGGAGCACTCCATTTACAATCATTATTATCAACCCACCATCGATAAAAATTTCTATATCCCGCAATAGTGTTTTGTAAGTCATCTTCTAATTTAGTTTCTTTAAATTCTTCTGGAACTAATGAGGAAGGGGAAGTGAAATTACTATCGGGAATATTTTGGGGAGTATGACTTAACTTATTATACAACGTATTCCAATCTTCGTGCATTCCATCAAAACGATACCAATATTCTTTGTTCATCCAAAACCAAAGATCATGTAACCATTGATAGTTACTCTCTGCATCTTTAGCCCAAGCTACCTGAACTTCCATCTGAACATTCGGAAAGCCTGGGTCTAAAGGTTTAATGTGTTCAATAATCTCACCTTCTGGATCTAAGATGTGATGTGCATTAGATAATATCTGAGAGTATACAGGAATCATTTCATGTATATGTTCATCACAATGTGCAAATGCACACATTGACGGATCACTATCGAAAAAAAATATATTCAACTGACTTGCATGACTAAAAAACATAATTACAATCTCATACTATTTGGCCTATAAAAAATATGTGTATCTATCTTTGTAGTTACCTTTTTCTTATTCCACCCATTAGGAATATTAATATAACTAGCGTGATAAAAAAGTGCACCATCTGTAATATCTGGCAATTCTTCTGATCTCAATAAAACATATTTTGCCAACTCTTGTGCATCTTCCCACAACCTTGATCCTTCTCTTGGATCATCACCTTTACCATCACAATACCACGAAAATTGACAACGATCCCTTACAGGATAAAGTTGACCATTTGCTCCGGTATAATGTGGTCCTTCATAAACAACTTCACAAACTGAACTTGGAAAATGTTTTGAATCAACTCTATTTAATGTTACATGGGCTACAGCTAATTTCCCTGCCGTACTTTCGACTGCGGCTTCAAAGAAAATATTCTTTGCCATACATGTAACTTCTTTATCGTCTATTACTAAACTTTTACTAATAACGTTTTCTGCTATTTCAATTAATCCACTTGTTGTTGTATTTTGTGGATGCATGTAATAGAAATCTCCTTTAGGAGATGTTCCTGAAAATCCTGTCATTCCAACAGAAGCAATGAATAAAATAAGAAGTAAAATAATTTTCTTCATAGTCCTCTTACTATTGGGTTAACGTTCCTAGAATTTCGCTCGACCCCTTCGGCGACTTCTGACAACAGTTTCGTTTCCTGAACCTAATTGAGAATCTTTAATATATTCTTCAATATTAAAATCCGATTCAATAATATCAGGTCCTAATCCACCTCTAAATGTTTTTCTTTCTTCATCGTAATTTAAAGTCATTATTGCATTTAATGGTGGCCCAACAAATCTTGCTGTGACAGAACGTGGCATAGCTGAAGAAGTATCATAATCTATACGCCTAATTTCGGCGTGACTAACCTTTTCAACCCCTTCAGATATACGCTTAAATTTAACTATCCTATTTTCAAATTTATTTACATCTATCATTATGGTAATATTTCTGGAAAAGTTTCCTTGACTAATTTATAAGTTAAACCTCTATACTTTAACTTTTTATCTTTAACTTGAATTACTACTTTAGCCTCTTTGGGATGTAATCCCTCTAACATCTGAATAAAAAGTGACTCCCTTCTTAATTGAGTAAGTCCGTCATGACCCCCTTCAATGTATAGATAAAATTTTCTAATATTGGGATATAGATATGTGGGATTATACTCATCAGGAGATCCTACACATTTGTATGGTGGCTCTCCAGAAGGTAGAGCAAATTTTATATCTGGATGAAAGGCATATTTTAATAAGTCCTTTAGAGGATTTGATTCGTTTTCCAATAAGACTTTCTTTCTAGCCTCAATGGAATTCGCAGCTGCTACATCTTCAAAAATTAATGGAATACTTCTTATCGCCATAAATTAAAACTCCGATAAACTTTCTGTAAGGTTTTTCAATCTATGATTTATAAAATATGTGAGTAATCTTTTTCTATCACCAACTGCAATAGTTTCAAATTGTTTAGTTATATTTATACGAATTGATGAAGGTACTTCACCCAAATCAACTAACTGTTTGTTTCTATTATAGTTTCTTAACATCTCACTACTACAATACATATCTGGATCTAGTTCATAC
>VTLG01009217.1_pt1 | contig 90871 bp, 102 predicted proteins | sample 4694571 | NCBI WGS metagenome assembly VTLG01 (sample SAMN12604809, study PRJNA352737) | marine metagenome | biome: ENVO:00000447; feature: ENVO:00000209|ENVO:00000569|ENVO:01000036; material: ENVO:00002151; isolation source: viral sequences binned using virsorter ...
AGATGAGGCCGCACTAAGATTTGAAGAGTATTGCTACGACCTAATGAAAGACTCTAAATAATTTATGGGGCGTTAGTTCAACGGATAGAACAGTGGCCTTCTAAGCCTCTGATGCGGGTTCGATTCCTGCACGCCCTACTTTTGTATTACCCAATATATGTTGATCGGAAAGACATGAGAGCTAAGATTTGCAAGGTTCAGTTAGACATTGACTATCACTGTCCCAACTGTCGATTACATTTTAGACTGAGTAACGACGATATTCCACAGACCAGAGAGTCTAGTGTCGAATGTCCTTCGTGCTTGGAAAGTTTAACTGTTACTTTTCCTGAAAAATTTGTAGCCTTTCCAATTAAAAGTAATAACAAAAATAAAGAAGTAAAAGACCCAGTGATCCAAAAGGCAGTCATGTCTATGAAGTCTATGGGTTTCAATTTTTCCGAAGCCACCTCACTTGTAAATAAAGCATATCACTCTGGAATTACGGTGGCCGATCTAATTAAGGAAGCAATAAAAAATGTCGAACTATCTCAGACCTAATCTGTTTGACGATCTCATCGGACAAGATGAGATTATAAACAATCTAAAGATTTCAGTTAAGTCAGCGATTGCGAGAGGAGATGTTCTTTCGCACTGTCTTTTCTATGGCGGTGCAGGATTAGGCAAGACAACGCTTGCTAGAGCCTTAGCAAATGAACTCGATGTCCACATCGAGATAGCCAACGGAGCCTCTCTAACAACGAACAAGGACGTTCTGCCCTATCTCATGAAGATGGAGAGGGGTTCTATTTTCTTCATTGATGAGATACACAGGGTCAACAAGAAGGTACAGGAATATCTACTGACTGTGATTGAGGATTTCCGTCTAGATATTGTAATACCCGCTGGAAAGAACAGCGAAGGCGAGACTATCAACATAGACATCCCTAAATTTTGCTTTGTGGGAGCCACTACAGAAATGGGAGACTTAGTTCAGCCTTTTCTTGATAGATTCAAACTAAAACACTTTGTGCGCCAGTACAGCGTTGATGAATTATCTCTTCTGCTATCTATAAACGCTGCAAAGATGAACCTAGCGATCTCAGATGATGCTTTGACTACGGTCGCTCGCGTGAGTAGAGGAACTCCTAGAATAGCCAATAACTTCCTAGAATGGTTAAGAGACTACAGTATCGCCTATGACATTCAGGGTTTGCAAAAATATCAGGCCACGCAAGCACTAGAAATGCAGGGTATTGATGAGAATGGTCTTAATCCAATAGATAGAAGGTATATTGAAGTGCTAAAGAACTTACCGAAAGGTTCAGCTATCGGTGTAAATACTCTATGTAGCGCATTGAGTGTAGATAAACAGACTATAGAACAAAAAATAGAGCCTTACCTTATCCAGCAAGGCTATATCGGCAGAACCCCCAAAGGTAGGGTATTACTAGACTATGAGGAAATTAATTAATAAGATAAATAATTTTTTTGTGCCATGTGGCACATATATAATATTATTGTTATTAATAAGTGCGCCAGTTCTGTTTGTCTTGTTTATTGTTTTTGCAGTATTAAGAGGAGGTATGTAGTATGAGCTGGAAAGATATTCATGAAGAATCAATCATTTTTGATTGGCACAATCACGGCACACTAAAAAAATTCCTCTTTGACCGTTCTCTTGACGGTAAAGACTCAAGATTTCTAACAAAGCTATTCAAAAGAGCTTTCTGGCCTCTAAGCGAACGCAACACATTGCCCAAGATGGAAAAGGGTGGCTTGGACGTTGTTCTCTCAACTTCTTTTATACCTGAGATAGAGTGGGTAGACGACCAATCCCTCATTAAGTTTCTCAAGTGGATATATCCAAGTGTGCGTAAGAGGGTATTTGATCCTACTTATTTCGATGCCACCAATGCCCAGATGGACGCTATGGAGCAAGAAGTTTCCAATTTTGGAGGAAGGTTTAGATTCGTTTACGATAACGCAGACCTTCAATCCGCAATAGCAAATAACAAGATAGCTATGATACATTCTGTAGAAGGATGTCACAGTCTAAATGGAGAGCTTGCAAAGAAAAGAATAGGGGATGTAACAGCCAAGCCAAGAGAGGTCGAAAAAGAACTACTAAATAACCTAGAGCATTTCTACAATCGTGGCGTTGCATACATGACTTTAACTCACTTCTATGACAATCATGTAGCCTCACCTGTATTCCCTTATCCAGAATATGGTATAAAGAACAGTAATTGGAAACACTTAATGGCCGGATGGGATATGAACAAAGGGCTAACTCCAACGGGTTGTAGAATTGTAGGGGCAATGAAAGATATGGGTATGATAATAGACATCACTCATTGCACTCCGAAAGCAAGACAACAAGTGTACGATATAGTAGGTAATGATATGTCACGAGTGGTGGCTAGTCATATAGGAGCTTTTGGCGTTAATCCAGACCCTCTTAACCTTGCGGATTGGGAAATAAAATGGCTGGCAGACCATAACTGCTTGATGGCTATCATATTTATGAACTACTGGCTGAGTCCGGTAGATAGTAGTTTAGGGCTAAAATATATAGAAAAAACAATAGATCACGTTATCAACGTAGCTGGACATGAGGTATTGGCTATTGGAACTGATTTTGATGGCTTCACCGATCCTCCAGATGAGATAACAGATATTTCGGAGCTTCCACGACTTACTAGGTATTTATCTTGCCTAAAGGCGGGAGTTGACAATGATAAATATAACCCAGAAGTTATAAAAGATATACTGGGTAGAAACTCTATGAGATTTATTCTCGAAGGTTGGAAAAAATGAATAAGCTAAACATACTCTGCTTGGTTATACTAGCAGTAGGAATAGGATGTTTAGGATATAGTAATTATAAATTGAATAAAAGACTTCAATCACTAGAGTCGAATATGGAATATAATGGAACTCTGACTTCTAGCAATGCTATGAAACTTGAGATGTTTCTTCAGGCAATGTCCAATGAGTTTGAAGATGAAGTCAAATCTGTTGTTAGACCAATGCTTAGAGAACAATTAGAAGATATAAGAACAGAAATAGAAAAATGGAATACAGATACAGAGCAAGATTAGTCAGGTGTGTTGACGGAGATACCGCCGATCTTGATGTCGATCTAGGCTTCTATTTAACTGCTAGAATAAGATGTAGACTAACAGGTGTGAATACTCCAGAGAGAGGTAGAGAAAACTTCAAAGAGGCGACTGATATGCTTGAAGATTTAATAAAACAGCAATCAGATGAAGAGGGATATTTTAATATAACAACAGGAAAGACAGGAAAGTATGGTAGATGGCTTGTTGTAATAGATGGAGTGAATACGGTTCTAGCTAAGAGATGGCCTTATGGACGATAAGTATGATAGCGATCTGTTCTTGAATCTTCAGAGACTATCTATAGAGGAACCTGAGCTTGTTGAAGTTTTTATAGATGATGATGGTGAAATTGAATTTGAGGTAGAGTTTAATTTCTTTTTTGATAACCTAGAAAGGATTTTTGGATTTTAATTGGATAAGAAAATAAGGATAGCGGTTTCGCTTTCAGGCATGGCACGCAACTTTGAGCAATGTTGCGAGAATACTTTAGAGTTTTTTAACATAGACAATGCAGATGTAGATTTTTTTATACATAGCTGGTCTAATGAGTGGTATCCTCCAAGAACTAAGTCTTATAATAAAAGCATACAAACATCAATTAAAGTTGATGAGGAAGAGCTTACGGGAAAGCTGAAAGATACTTATTGCCCTAAGAAGATAATTGTAGAAGATCAACTAACTTGTAAAGATCTTCTGGATAAGATTTCTTTTTTAAGAGAAACTCTAAATGATAAGAAACTTCCTTCTTGGTTCTATAAAATTTTAGACTCAGATAGACTAGACGCTTTTGTTTCAGCTCCGCTTCATATGGCTCAAATATACTCGATCTCAAGATCATCACAGCTGATTGATGAGTATTCATCTGAGACAGGAACTGAATATGATATAGTATTTAGATTTCGTTTCGACAACTTCATGGAATTAAAGGATAGAGAATATAGAACAAAGATGATCCATAATATGGTTAAGCTAATGAGACACGCAGAGGACAGAAGCTCCAGAGCAACAAAGTTTCAGAGAGACTATTTGTTTGCTGCTTGGATAACTATTATTGGAGAGAATGGCTTTGCAAGAAACTGTGTATGGATAGGAGACAAGATATTTGCTTGTTCTCAAGAAAAGTTTAGGCTCTTTAGTTATTACTTTCCATTTCACCTCTCAAGAATTTTTGGCTATGATATTGAGAAACCTTTATTTTGGGGGTCGTGCAAAAAAATAAATCATGAGTCTCCATATTTTATGCCTGAGCATACATTATATGAACTATGTATGGAGCATGATCTATTTGTTCATAGTCATGGCTATCTAAACTCTTTGGGTTTAGTCTCGTATAGAGATTATCATACTGAAGTTCCACAAGACTTTGATTCCTTACAAAGGAAATATACAGAAACAGAAAAGATGAACCATGATTCGGTTGGTGGTATAATTTTAGGGCTATGATGGTTAAAAAAATATATATAGGTGGAACATTTGACTTATTTCATTACGGTCACGTTAATGTATTTAAGAATCTGAAATATCAGATTAATAAGTCCAGCTTACAACAGATAGGAGCTACTTCAAAAGTCATTGTTGCTGTTAATAGTGATAGCTTCTCCGAGTCGTACAAAAGACTTCCAGTCATGGATCAGTATGAAAGGCTTGCTGTAGTAAACTCATGCAAGTATGTAGACTACGCATTTATTATGGACACATATGAGAATCAACCGTTCTTTATTGAAGAAAATAATCCTGATTATATAGTAATGGGGAGTGATTGGCAATCTAAAGACTACTTTAGCCAACTATGTATAGATCAAAAATTTCTGGACAGAATAGGGGCTGAGATGTTGTTTGTACCGTATACAGATAGCATTTCTACAACAAAAATAATAGATAGAATAAAAAAATATTAAAGTTTTTCTTGCAATTTGCCGATACCTATGGTATAATGTCTTATATCGGTTTGGCTTTTTTAGGAGACACTGGAGTTTTTATGGTAGATAAGGTTAAATTAAAGCGCGGTCAAAAACAATGTAAGTCTTGTGGGGCTATATGTGCTTCCAGAAGTTCTGTCTGTAAGGTCTGTAAAAAGCCCTTTATATGTAAAAATACTCCGGTTAAAAATGAAATAAAAGATTGGAAGTCTCTATTGAAGGGAGATACTTTCAAGGTAATTCAAGGAACCGGCCCATATTATATTTGCTCAAGAGACTCAGAAGAAGGGCAGAGAGGTGAAAAAATATACATGGGAGCGCGAGGGGTGTATAGAGTAGTAGAAGTCAAGCCTACTGGAATACTGGTATATGGTATTGGAAAAAAGAATAGTGGCTATGATTTTGTTTATATGGGAGATGAAGAAACTATATGCGGGTCTACTGGAATTGTAAGAAAGGCTCATCGTATAGTAAGAACCCCAAACAAAAGGAAAAGAAGAAAGGTATAATATTATATATAACTATGAGTTTACAAAGGGTTTAAAATGTCAGTAACAACTACAGCTACGATAAAGGCTGATATAATTTTCGATCAGCAACAAAGTTTTTCGCAGTCTACTAGCAATCTAGTTCTTCAGGGTTCAACAGACTATACGGTTAGTCTTTCTAGCGGATCTGGAGCTGAAGTTAGAGAAATAGATGCAATTTACAATCTGGGTGGTAGTATAATTTCAAGTGGAGGAACAGCTACTTACGATTTAAAATCTCTAGAGCAACCCTCTTTCGGAACGAACTATACAATATCCCTGACTGGACTGAAGGGATTGATAATCAGAAATCATAACACAGGTATAACAGAGACACTGTCTCTCAAGGCCACAGGGTCGAATGCTTTCACGAATTTATTTAATGGAGGCAGTGGGAATGTCAACATTCCGGCAGGAGGATCATATTTTTATAGCGACCCTTACTACGGAACAGCAGTGACTGCTTCCAATAAAGTTCTAACCCTAACTAGCACTGGCTCAGGAACCGGAGTTCTTGTTAGTGTTATTATAGCTGGAACATCTGGAACTGGTGGATAATAATATGAGCAATACGCATATCTACGTCTTACAAACAATTAGTAAAAGACAAGCTAAAAAGACACAAGAGAGTATTATAAAGCACAATCCTGCTGCAACTGTAGTTATAGTAAAAAACCCTTATGGTTTTGAAGGGACGGATGGCTGTCTTGCTATTCCGCAATATCACGGAGATTGCGAATCAAATATTCTAATAGTTACAGATCAAATGGTCTGTAATGCTAATCTAGATTGTGTTATATCATCTAATTCTTCTCCGAGAGATAGCTTAGATTTGACGCTTAATTTTAGCCATAACAAGAACATATGTTGGTATAGGTTTGATGGAGCAGATGATCTTGACCCTTGTTATCTTCTTAATACTAAAAATTTAACAAATATAAGGGCTAATAAAAAAGCATCAAATATGTTTTCTGACAACTGTGACTTTGGAAATCTATTCAGTTATAAGAATGAGAAGAAAGCGAAAGTAAAAGAAGAAAGTTTTTCAGGAATTAAACCAAAGAAAAAGAAAAGGTGGTGGTTTAGATAAATGAATAAGGATAGAACCTTTGTATCAAAAGGATGGGGATACGAGGACTGGATTGTAAACAAGGAAGAATACTGTGGGAAGCTTTTGTTTATCAAAAAAGGCAAGAGATGTAGCTGGCATTACCATAAGTTAAAAGATGAAACTTTCTATATCCAGTCAGGACGACTAGAGGTAACGTATGGATGGGATGATAGAAGAACGCCTGACTTTACTGAGAAGGTAGTTCTAGAAGAAGGAGACTCATTTCATGTACCTATAGGAATGAGACATCAGATGCTAGGGCTAACAGATGTGACCATGTTTGAGTTTTCTACTCAACATTTTGACACAGACTCTATAAGGGTTATGAAGGGTGATTGATGAAAGTATTATGGGTTTCAGACTATACGCTTAAGCATAGTCAGGGAGGTGCGCAGAGAAGCAATAACCTTATCATAGAAGAAGGTAGGAAAAGAGGGCATCAGGTAATAGAGTTTAGTGTTGATAGTCCTGACAATCTTTTAACTCCCGACTATGACCTTATGGTTTCTTCTAACTTAGAAGCTCTTTGTAGGAAGGATCGCTTTATTGAATGGCTAACTACATTCCCTAAGCATGTTAGAGTAGAACATGACTCTAATAGATACTTGGATAATGATTCTAGAGTTTCTCTTTTTAAAAGCTGTAGAAAGGCTTTTTTCTTATCAAAATTTCATCTACAACAATTCATTGATTCTTATGGTGACTATTTTCAGAACGCAGAAATTATTCCTGACCCAATAGACCCAGAAGCCTTCTTCGACAGAGGAGAACAGAGAGAGGATAAGGTATTATATGTAGGATTTATGCATCAGCTTAAGGGTACTAACGAACTATTCTCTTACGCTGTTGAGAATAGCGCCTATGAATTTGTGGTTGCTGGGTGGGCGAACGAATATCATTTTGTCCAGACTTGCGAGAACATGCCAAACATAGAGTTCTTAGGCACAGTGCCTTTTTCTGAGATGCCCAATCTGTATAATAAATATAAGACTATGTTTTATAAACCAACATTTTATGAGCCTTACTGTCGAGCCGTTGCTGAGGCAATTTCTTGCGGTATGGATGTAATAGGTAATGACCTGATAGGATGTCTACATCACATGAACGAAGTAGGAAAAGAAGAGATGGTTTCGCAATGTGCTAGAGCACCTGAGATTTTTTGGGAGAGTGTAGAATGTCTATAACGGTAATATTAAATGGATATAGAAGACCTAAGAACCTTCCTCTTCAAATAGAAGCCATAAGAAATCAGACTGTTCAGCCAGATCAGATATGGCTATGGGTAAATCATCATGAGGACTTTTACGAAGAGCCATTCAATTACGATGTTGATAGAGTCGTTAAGAATGATTACAACTGGAAATATTTTGGAAGATTTTCTTTGGCTATGCTAGCACAGACAGAGTTTGTTGCTTTATTCGACGACGATACAATTCCCGGAAATAAATGGTTTGAAAATTGTCTCGAAACATATAATGAAAAAAAGTCTATTATAGGTGGTGTTGGACTCCAGCTAAATAGCAAGGAGTACTACATGGATCACGAGAGATTCGGATGGCCTTCTCATAATGAAGAGAAGACAGAAGTAGATCTTGTAGGGCATGCTTGGTTTATTAATAAATCTCATCTTAAATTTATATGGGAAGAGGAACCATATACTTGGGATACAGGAGAAGATATACATCTCTCAGCTATGGCTCAACTCTATGGAGCTGTCCCAACTATAGTGCCACCTCATCCCCCTCTAGAAAAAGAAAAGTCCAGCTCTTTGTACGGTTATGAGCTTGGAGTCGATGATAAAACCACATCTGTAACAAATCAGGAAGAGTTTTTCACTTTGAGAGATCAATGTATACAGCATTATATCTCTAGAGGCTGGAAATTAGTAAGACCTTAAACTGCTATGGAAAAACCACCTAGCCATGAGTATAAATATTATAATGAAGCCCTAAACAAGAAGAGATACAATTCTTCTGTATCAAGTTTGTTTTTGACTTCTGGTCTTTTTAGCTTTTTAAGATCTAATTTTTTTAAAAAGACTCCTCTTAGAAGTCCTAAAACTTTTATTATAAAAGGCCTTGAGAGGTCAGGGACAGGGTTTGTAACTAATATCTTGTCAAAGAATTTTCTTGACGTCACTATCTTTGACGATAAAAAACACCTGTTCATGGACACGCCTCATAAAATACCTGACTTAGGCCCAAAAGATAAAGAGCTATATTCGGACGACATAATCATATTATGCGTAAAGAACCCATACTCTTGGTTTCTATCTTATACGGATTATTGGAGTAGAAGTAACCAGTCCATGAGGAATGAGACAAGACATAAGTATTTTTGCGAAGAGTCTCATGCTTCGGGAATGATAAAGATGTGGAACATGTTTTACAGCTTCTATCTTGACTCGCCATTAGAGGTGTTCCTTGTAAGATATGAAGATATGCTTAGCAATCCAGATAAAGTAGTTTTAGATATATCAAGTAGATTCTCAATAGCAAAAACTAAGGGTTTCTACAATATAGAAAGATATATAAACAACTATTCAGGAAGACAGACGGGAGACAATGAATCTTTTTTAAGAAAAGAATACTTTTTATCAAAAAAATATCTCGCAAATATCAGTCTTGAGACTATAAATCATATAGAGGAAAGTCTAGATAAAGAATTATTAGAAGTTTTAGGATATTCTAAGGAGCCTTGATATGTTACTAATTTCTTTTGGAACTCGTCCGGAGTGGATCAAAATAAAACCAGTTGTAGATGCTATTGAAGGAAAGATTCCCTTTAAAATATTATTTACAGGACAGCATACTTCTTTGGTAGAAGAATACCTTAAAGATACCTTTGTAGTAAATGAGATCGGATCTGGAGATAATAGACTAGACTCTATCGTCTGTTCTCTGCTTAACAAAGACAAACTATTTGAGGGAGTATCTCATGTTATGGTTCATGGAGATACCACTTCAGCTTTTGCGGTAGGTCTTGCTGCGTTTCATAGGAATATACCTGTTATACATTTGGAAGCAGGGCTAAGAACCTTCGATAGACAAAATCCATACCCAGAAGAATTCAATAGAACCGCTATTTCATCTCTAGCATCTATACACCTATGCCCTACAAAGAGTGCGGCTGAGAATGTAATATCTATGGTTGGATCAGACAGTCAAATATTTGTTACAGGTAATACCGTTCTTGATAATCTTCTAGGTCTTTCCCCCGAAATAGAAAACAAAGTTCTTGTAACTATGCATAGAAGAGAGAATCATAAGAGAATAAAAGAATGGTTCAGAATTATAAATGATCTAGCTATAGAGAATCCAGATCTAGAGTTTGTACTCCCTCTCCATCCTAACCCTAACGTCTCTAAGTATAGATTCCAACTCAAAAATGTTACTGTTGTAGACCCTCTTTCGTATGATGACTGTCTAGACTTCATCAGGACTTGTAAAGTCATAATAACAGACAGCGGAGGAATACAGGAAGAGTCTTCTTTTCTAAAGAAGAAGTGCATTGTCTGCAGGAAAACCAGCGAAAGAGCAGAAGGATTAGGAACTTTTGCGTTCATGTGCCCACACCCAAATATGCTGAAGCCTGCTTTTGATGGTATAATTCAAAGCGGGGAGTTTATAGTTAATGAGGACTGTCCATATGGTGATGGAAAAGCCTCGGAAAGAATAGTTAAGGTTCTTAAAAATGAAATTCGTAGTAACGGGCGGTAGAGGGTTTATAGGTAGCCACTTCGTAGAGAAGGCACTTTCATTAGGGCATAGCGTCTATGATATTGATAAGATGGGTTATGCTTCTTACGAGCTTCTTCCTGCTGATAAAGATCCAAATTATAAGCTACAGATAGCGGACATAAGCACTCTAATTCATATCCCTACTTGCGATATGATTGTCAATTTCGCCGCAGAAAGCCATGTAGACAATTCTATAAGGGATTCTAAACCTTTTGTAGATAGCAGTCTAGTTGGTGTCTGGAACCTGCTAGAGCTTGTTAGAGGAAAGCCCTCATACGAAAGGCCTCTCTTCTTTCATATTAGCACAGACGAAGTTTATGGAGATAGGGAAGAGGGGGTTTTTGTAGAAGAAGATGCCCTATCTCCTAGTAACCCATATTCTGCTACTAAGGCTGGAGCTGAGATGCTAGTAAAAGCATATGCTAGGACATATGGTATTGATTATATTATAACCCGAAGTAGCAATAACTATGGCCAAAGGCAGTACGAGGAAAAACTGATCCCGAAATGTATCAGCTCTCTCATGCAAGGTAAGAAAATACCTGTTCATGGCGATGGTTCATATATCAGAGATTGGACATATGTAGAAGATAATATATCTGGAATAATGACTATAATTGAAAAGGGGATAAAAAACGAAACATTCAATATTGCTTCAGAAAACTACATGGTAAATTTAGATGTTGTAAAAACAATTATATCTTGGATGGGTAAAGATGAAAGCTCTATTCAGTTCGTCCCTAATAGATGGGGTCAGGATGTTAGATATGCAGTCTCATCTAAGAAACTAAGAGATCTTGGATGGTCTCCTAAACATAAGGAAGGTCTATATAAATGGTTTTAGTAAGATTAATAAATCACGCTTGTTTTTCTATAGAAAGAAAAGATTCATTAACGCTAATGGATCCTTGGTTTTCTGGCAGAATATTCAATAAGTCTTGGTCTCTAATCAGAGAAACAGATTTGCAATCCATAAGTGGAATTGAAAAGCTAAAAAATATAGTTATTAGTCATGAACATCCAGATCATTTACACTGGCCTACTCTGAAGCAAATTAAAGAGAACAGCAGTAATGACATAACTGTATATATGCCTTATAGAAATAATGATAACGTAAAAGCAGAAGTGGAAAAGATAGGATTCAACTTTGAGTATCTATTACCAAAGGTTCCCTTCGAGATAGAAGAAGACTTCCACATAACCCCATTCCCTACTGGGCACGATGCGGCGATAGTGTTTTCTGTAGATGATAAGGTTTTGTTAAATCAAAACGATGCCTATCTGACAGACAGTCAATGTCACGAAATAAAGAACTTTTTTCCAAAGATAGACTCTTGGTGGATGCAGTTCAGCTTAGCAGGATATTATGCAAACAAAGACGATTCAGAGTTGCTAATGCAGAACGGTCATAGATTTCACCTAGAAGAATTCAAAAAGTATCAGAACTTTTTTCAGCCAAGCACCTCAGTACCCTTTGCTTCCTTTTGCTATTTTTGCAAATACTTTAACTCATACCTCAATGACTTTGCAGTAACTCCTAAGATTTTACAAGACTATTGCGATTTAGATCTACAAGTCTTATGTTATAATCAAGCAATGGAGTGGGGCTATAAAAAATCAGATAACTCTACTATACAAGAATGGCAGAAAATTTATGACTCGGAAAGAACCGTTGACCCATATCCAGAGGCTGTCTCTCAAGAAGAAATTATTTCCAATGGGCAAAAAATGTTTTCTTCTCATGACTATAATAATAATTATTCCCCATCTGCTCTATTTAAGCTTTATGATTACAAGGATCACCTCCTAAATATAGACTTTAAAAATAAGGAAATAAACTTTATAGAGGCGATTGATTACGATGAATCTATGGTAGCTGGAATCACCTCTAGCGATGAGATAAATTCCTACCTTAAATTTCCTTGGGGTGCAGATACGTTAAACATAACCGCAGCATTCGAGATACTGAATGAAGACTTATGGAGAAACATGCTAGTCTTTAGAGACAGCCTATATGTGAGGTAATTATGAAGATTTACAAACAAGAATTTTTTAAGTTTCTTTTATTGATAGAGTCTGGACAGCCATTTGCTTTTGCTAGATTTTCTGATGGCGAAAGAACAATAATGAAAAACAAAAGACTTGTTCTTGCAGAAAATCATTTTATTCAAGGCGATATCTATGGAGAGTCCGCTATAACCGCGCCCATACCTTATCTCAGTGAAGAGCAAAAGGACTTTAATCCAGAAGAACACTCTTTCTACCGAGAAAAGCTAATGGAAGCCTACACCTTTAGAAAGAAAAATTATTTCAAGGGTATTGCAGGCTCTAATGAATGGAGTGGTAATGAATTTAACTATTGCATATCGGAGTATGGGCAAGAGGATCACGAACATCTGACATTCTCTAATGTCTTTATAAATGGAAACTACAGTCTATTTGTAAAAAATATTGTTCCTGAATTTAAGAAAAGAGATGTAATTATAGTATGTAATGAGAATGCCACGTTTGAAAATCTTCCATTTCAGGTAAAAAAAGACTTTAGAGTGGGTTCAAATTGTATGATTAATGATTATGGTCTAATAGAAGAAATGAAAGAGTATGTTTCTAAAAACAATGTAAAGGATCACATCTTCTTATTCTCTGCAGCCACCCTCAGTAATTTTTTAATCTATGAGCTTTACAAAGAATTTGATCAAAACCAGTATATAGACATAGGTTCTTCACTATCTCCGCTGCTCGGTTTGCAAGGATGGCGAGGCACGCGAGTTTATCTTAGATGCTACTGGGACGGAGAGCAGAATCCTATTATAAATCAGGAGGACTCATGGGGCTAGAACTAATAAAATGCGAAAGAAAGTATTGGGACTTTGTTCTTGAGCTTAGAAACTCTTTGAGAGAAGGCTTCATAGATCAAGAAACTATACAGGTAAAAGACCACTACAAATATATGCAGAGTTACTGCAAAGACTACTATATAGCTCTAGAGGATGGAGAACCTGTAGGATGGGTGGGAGAGATAAACAAAGATATAAGAGTAGCAACGCACCCAAGTCATCAGAAAAAAGGCATAGCTAAATTTATGATAAATGAGCTTATGAAAATTAGACCAAACTCATTTGCCAAAGTAAAATTAGATAACGAGGCAAGTATAAGACTTTTTGAGTCTTGTGGATTTAAGAAGAAATATTATCTATTGGAAAGAGAAGATGCTTAGGAATCCCTTTGAAATTGTAAAATGGTTCGAAGAAGAAATAGCGCACTACACGGGAGCACCATACGCTGTTGCAACCAATAGCTGCACCAACGCAATCTTCTTGGCCTGTAAACACCTCAATGTGAGGGGGCAGTCTGTAACAATACCAAAGAGAACATATCTTTCAGTACCTCAATCTATTATGCAAGCTGGAGGAAAGCTTGGTTTTGAAGATGTGGACTGGAAAGGTATATATCAACTAAAGCCTTTTCCAATATATGATTCAGCTAAGAGACTAACATCTAATATGTATATTCCCGGCTCTTTAATGTGTCTTTCATTTCATTTTAAGAAGCCTTTAAAAATAGGAAAGGGAGGAATGATTCTTACAGATAGCAAGGAAGCTGTTGAGCATATTAAAAGCATGAGGTATGAGGGTCGCAGCGAGGGCGTGTGCTACCACGAAGACTTGATAAGTGAGCAGGGCTGGAATATGTATATGACCCCAGAACAGGCAGCAAGAGGTTTGATATTGCTGAGCAACTATCCAGAACACGCAGAGGATCAAATTGAAAATCCTCCATACAGAGATCTTACGACGTTCGATCTATTTAGGAATGAAATATGAAGATAGCATTGTGTCTACACGGATATTTTGATTCTCAGACAGATAGTAGATCTCTTGGAGAAGATGGCTTTGAACATATAAGAAGCCGTGTAATTTCCGTATCTGAAAAACTGGGCTTTGAGGTTGATTCATACATACACAGCTGGGAACCTCACCTACACGAAAAAATAAATACCCTATACAAGCCAAAATCTTTTTTGTATCAGCCACAAATTGATTTTTCTTCAATAGTAAACTCAAGAGAGCTTTACAAACTAGACACGCCAATGACACAGAGGCGACCACCCTTTACAATACTGTCACATTTTTACTCGATTCAAAAATCCTTTGAGCTGTGCTACCAATCCGGAATAAAATATGATATAGTCATCAAGGCTAGATTTGACGCAGGCAGAATAAACAGGAACCCTAACAGCACGCCGGTGCAATGCATATCGTTCGATCCAAATCTAGATATGAGCACGATGAAAATGGCTGACTGGAACCTTTTTCATGACGGGCCGGCTGATATGTGGTTTTATTCTGGCTATGAAACTATGTCTCCTTTTGTTTCTATATTTAATGATCTTTTAGATAATTTTTATATAGATAGTGATTTTCATAAGTATGTTCAGTCAAAGGAACATTTGAGCTACAACGATATTTCTAATGCTGTTGTTTTTTATAAATGGTGGTTTAAGCATCACAATCTTTGGCAAAATAAAGAAGCACTTACATGTGTTTATGAGTAGTTGAAAGGTCTTAAGTAATGGATTTAGTTTTATATTCACATATAGAATACAGTGATTGCTGGGCTCCATTTTTTGGAGAGCTAGATAAGCACTTGAAGTTTGAATTTGAGAATAGATATATCTGCTCAAACAAAGTTAATGATTCATTAGATGAGGATGTAGTACATATAAAATATGATGACTCCGATGCATATACTGACAGGCTACTTAATTGCCTGTCTAGCGTTCAAGGGGAAAATATACTATTCACACATGAGGACATGATTCTGTATGATTCTGTTAACATGGAAGATTTCAACCATTGTATCGAGCATTTAGAGGATGTAGACTTTATAAAACTTATTAAGGGAGGAAGTCCAAAAGACACATCTTACGACATGGCGTATCAAGGTAGTAGTATATTAAAACATGTATTGCCAACCTTTGACTATTTTTTTGCTATTCAACCCACACTATGGAAAAAACATAAGTTAGTAGAGTTATTAGAAAACAATAGATTCAAAAGTATCTGGGACTTTGAGTCTTCAGGTCAATCGTATTGCAAGCTAGCAGGCTTCAAAGGTTTATATGTATTTCATAAAAACGACAAGAAGGTCGGTTCCTTTCATTGGAATTCAACAGTTTATCCTTATATTGCTACCGCAATATTTAAAGGTAAATGGACGGTTAGCGAATACCCAAAAGAATTGGACTACATATTTTCAAAGTACGAGATAGACTCTAATATAAGAGGTGTGATATAGCAAAATGATCAAGTTAATCGTTTTTGATTTAGATGGTGTTCTTGTAGATGCGAGAGATCTACACTATGATGCAATGAATCTTGCTCTTGCTGAAATAGCTTCAGACTGCGTAATAAGTAGGGATGAACACTTGTCTACATATGACGGTCTTCCTACTAGGAAAAAATTAGCACTGCTAACAGAAAATAAAGGACTGTCCACAGAGCTTTATAATGATATTTGGAAAGCGAAACAAAAGAAAACAGTTGATATAATCAATAGCATGACCACAGACCATAGGATGGCCCATACGTTATCGGAGTTAAAAAAGGCTGGTTATAAAGTATACGTTGGTTCGAACTCAGTAAAACATACCGTCAAGATGATGTTGTTACGTAGAGGTTTGATAGAGTTTGTTGATGAAATATTTTCTAATGAAGATGTCAAATCTCCAAAGCCAAATCCAGAAATGTATCTGAGATGCATGATTCAAGCTGGAGTCTCACCTAACGAAACATTGATAGTAGAAGATTCACATGTAGGCCGTAAAGCGGCTTTAGACTCTGGAGGAAACTTGTTCCCTGTCAAGAATCCAGACGATGTAATCCTTGAAGATATAATGAAACATATAGAAAAAATAAATAAAACACAACATGAAATTAAACCTAAGTGGCAAGGAGGAAAGATGAACGTACTTATTCCAATGGCTGGTGCTGGCTCTCGTTTTGAGAAAGCAGGCTACACATTCCCAAAACCTTTAATTGAGGTCAATGGGAAGCCTATGATTCAAATAGTTGTCGAGAATATCAATATTGATGCCAAGCATATTTTTGTAGTGCAGAAGTCACACTACGAGAAATACAACTTAGCCACTGTACTGAACAACATATCTCCGGACTGTGAGATCGTGCAAGTAGAGGGCGTTACTGAAGGTGCGGCTTGTACCACGTTACTAGCAAAACAATTTATTGACAATGAAGAACCCTTGCTAATGGCTAACTCAGATCAATTTGTTGAGTGGGACTCGAATGAATTTATGTACTCAATGGTGGGAGACAACATAGATGGTGGTATGCTAACCTTTAGGTCAAACCATCCAAAATGGAGCTATGCAAAATTGGACGAGGATGGCTTTGTGACAGAGGTTCAAGAAAAGAATCCGATCAGCGATATTGCAACGGTTGGTATCTATTACTGGACTAAGGGGTCTGATTACGTTAAGTACGCAGAGCAGATGATAGATAACGACATTCGTGTTAATAATGAGTTTTATGTATGTCCTGTTTTTAACGAAGCTATTGCTGATGACAAAAAGCTAAAGATATTTGATATTGAAAAAATGTGGGGCTTAGGAACACCAGAAGATCTAAACTATTTCTTGGAGAATCATAAATGACTAAAAACCTAAAGGATATGGTTGGCGGCTGGTTCATCGGAAACTTTAACCCATCAGTATGGAACACAGAATCGTTTGAAGTAGCTGTAAAAGAATATAAAGCCGGAGATAAAGAACAAAAACATCTGCACAAGATAGCGATTGAGTTCACAGTCATCGTCAGAGGTAAAGTTAAAATGAACTCGATTGAGTATTCCGAGGGTGATATTATCCAGATAGATCCCGGAGATTCCACGGACTTCGAGGCCATTGAAGACACTATAACAGTTGTTGTTAAACAACCTTCAGTTAAAGGAGATAAATATCTACTATGAAATTCATATCACACAGAGGAAATCTAACTGGGCCTAATCCAGAGAGGGAAAACCACCCCTCATATATATTAGAGGCAACCGCAAATGGTTTTGAGGTTGAAATAGATCTTTGGTATGAGAATGGAAAGTTAATACTAGGTCATGACGAACCTCAATATGAGGTTTCCAGAGATATGATTGAGTCTCATAATTTTTATATACATGCGAAAAACCTAGAAGCGCTTCATCATCTAGTAGAGAAGTATAGCCACTTGCATTTCTTTTGGCACGAAGAAGACGACTTTACATTAACGTCTAGGAACTTTATTTGGACTTTTCCAGAAAAAAGTGTAACAAACAGAAGTATAATAGTATGTAAGACAGAAGAAGAAGTCGAGCGATACAAGGCTCTAGATTGCTATGGTATCTGCACAGATTATATTTTATGAGTTTCAAGATGATTATTCCTTTCGTAGCATATATAAGAACAAACAAAAAATGGTATTATTGGGTTTATAAGAATGGAATTAAAGACAGCCCTTCTTTTAAATCCGAAGCGTTCAATAATAAGGAAGAGGCTTCTTTGTCGTTCCACCAAAACTTTGGAAAGGACAAGCAATGAAAATTGTAGTTATATCCGGCTACTTTAATCCTTTGCATGTAGGACATTTAGATTATATATCTTCAGCAAAACGCTTGGGTGATATGTTGGTTGTTATTGTAAATAATGACAAACAAGTTGCTATAAAAGGATCAGAGCCGTTTATGAAAGAAGAAGATAGATTTAGAGTCGTATCCAGTCTTAAGGATGTTGATTATACATATCTATCGACTGATGAAGGTTCAAGTGTATCAGATTCTCTATTGAATGTTTACTACTTATTTAAGGACTCCGCAGGTTTTGAATCTATGACCTTTGCAAATGGTGGAGACAGAAAGCAGGGTGATATACCAGAAGTTGAGGTATGCGAAAGGCTCGGAATAAAACACGTCTATGGAATTGGCGGAGAAAAAGTTGAATCTTCCAGTAGATTATTACATAAAAGTAAAATAAGAGGAGTATAATATGGTAAGTATAAATGAAATGGCAGAAGCATATATCCAAAGCGTAGAGTTAGATATTCAAAAAATTTCAGAACAAATTGAATCTCTACAATCAAATCTGAATGCTGCTTTTGTTCACTTGGATGAATGTAAAGAAGCTTTAGTAGAATCAAATAGTTGTTCTGCAAATGGCTGTAAGTCTTCAGGGGGTGAAAAGGAATCGACTGGACATACTGAACAGTCCTCGCATGGAGTGGTTGGTCAAGCGGACACTTTAAAACTTGACCAAACTTTTTAAGTGCAGAAAAGAATTTCTCACTAGCTGCTTAGGCGGCAGGGGTATCACAGCCCTGTAAACCAAATAGTGATGACTCAGATAACTCTGATAGAGACTGTGCGCTTTAACATCCTGCACATGATGGCAATAATTTGCTTGACTCCGATAATCGGATAGCTTTGCTTGTTGTGCGATTACAATGAGCTAACCATGTAGAAAGTACTGGAATGGTGTTACAGAACGCGGGTTCGAATCCCGCCACCTCCACTAAAGGAATAACTATGGATTATCAAAACAAAAAGAAGTTCAAGAGAGCAAAAAAGAAAGAGCGTGCAAAAGCTGCTAAAGTAGCAAAAAGACGTAAGAGCCTTCGTGAAGAGGCTACTGTTGAGAGACTTTTGCAAAAAATCAGATATGATTCTAGAGAAAGAATTAAACCCAAAAGGAATGAAGATGAATAGTTTTTTAGTAAGATACCGAGTAGGCAATAAGAATTTTGAGGAAGAGGTCTTTGCTGATAATGAAAAAGCAGTAAAAGAATTAATCAAAATGCAAGCCGAATGGGATTTCCCTAAGAAAAAAGTAAAAATAATTTCTATAAAAATTCTAAATAAAGTTAAATAAATAGTCTACTTTTGAAGTATAATTATATAGAGACCGCCTATTGTAGGGGTCTACAAATATATTCTTGCTTTCATAAGGAGATTATTATGAATCTTAAGCTATTTAGCGAAAATCTGAAGCCCTTCTCTGTTGGCTTTGACAACTTCTTTCAAGAGGTTGACTCTATTATAGACCAAAAAAAGAGCTATCCCCCATATAATATCATCGACAATGGCGATGACACTTTCGAAATACAGGTGGCTGTAGCTGGCTTTAAAAAAGAACAGGTTGACATTGTTTACAAAGATAACAACCTAACAATAAAAGGGAAGCAAAACAAGAAAGAAGAAAAAGATTCTAGAGTCTATATACATCATGGCATAGGTGTTAGGCAGTTTAAGAGAGTCTTCCGTGTTGCCTCTGGTGTTGAAGTTGATTCTGCATCTTATGAAGACGGAATACTTTCTGTAAGGCTGAGCTTGTCTGAAGATAAAAAAGCCAAGACTATAAAAATTGACTAGAAGATCGCCCTGCTCCTTCGGGAGTGGGGCTTTTTCGGTGTATATATAGACTTAGGCAGACTTTTATTTAATAAGGAGATATACAATGCCTCACGATTGTAAAGCTGGAAAGCCAGCACCAAAGCCAGCGCCAAAAAAGGTATCTAAACCAAAGGCAAAAAAAGAAGAAAAATAATGGATGATATAACATTCCAAGATCGCCCGGTCGAAAAGTATTTAAAAATAATGGAGAAAGAACCACTCTTTAATATTAAAGGGTGGGAAAGTGTCCTTCCGGAGCCTCCTAAAAACTCTAGTAGAAAAACTAAACGTGAAATTGTGGAGCTTCATAATCTCACAAAAAATTTAACGCAAGAACAAAAGGATTTAGTGTTTCTCGTGGACGAGGAACCAAACGACCTATTCAAAGAATATCTGGAAAAGCATAATATGGAGTTTCCAGAGAAAATGTTTAGAAAGATATGGGATGAAGTAGTAGACCCTATAGTTCTTAATTTAAAATGGCAATACAAAAGACCCAGACCATTTCAGTTGGCGGGTCATTTCGATACTTCGATAAATGTAATTAATACGAGCACACATCAAACGCCAGCGTACCCTTCAGGTCACGCCGCATATGCACATCTAGCGGCATATAACCTAGCGTATTTTTACCCAGAGCATAAAGAAGAGTTCTTTAAGATAGCTGGAAACTCAGGCTTCGCAAGAATGCTTCAAGGTGTGCATTACAGATCTGATAATGAGGCCTCAAAAATCCTAGTTGATTTTATTTGGGAGTCTCTTGAAGGTAGATTCAATTTTGAAAGGAAAACCATGCCTCTTAAAAGATGTTCCGACAACAATAATAACGGATGGAAATGGGGAGATCAGGGTAAATGTTACACTGGCCCAGATGGAAAGAAGAAGGCTATAAAGCAAGGTATTGTTATAGAAGGCCCAAAAAAGTTTAGAGAAAAGGCCTCTCTCATAGAGGAATCTTTTTCAGAAGAAGAAGTGAAAGCTGCGGCTGAAGCAATGCATCAACAAGGCTATTCCATGATGGAATCAGCTAGTCTCTTATCTTACATGAGACAAAACTCTAAAAAATAATATTATTCTCATTTTTTGCTTACCATTCGCCACTTGCGAGGTATAATATTATATCTCAACTAATAACATTGTATTAAGGATTTTTTAAAGGAGCAATTCATGAGAACTGCTGAAACGACCGACTGGTCAACCCTCCTTGCTACCAAGAAGTCTGCAAAAGTTATGTACAACTTTGCTACTGAACGGTATACAGTAAAGGACGCAACAAGTGCATTTTCTGGAACAAAGTATTCTGGAGAATTTCGTAAACTAGTAAGGACCCACGGAGCACTTTATGCTCGTCGCCTGACGCGCAAAGCACTTCGTTATCGTGGTCTCTTAGCTTAACAACTTTTTTTAAGGAGCTTATTATGAGCGATATCAACAAGGTTATTGTTACTGGCCGTGTCACTAGAAATAGCGAGTTACGTCAAACGCCGAACGGAACGTCAGTTACAGATGTTAGTGTAGTTTCTAATCGAATCTGGACTAAAAATGGTGAACGTCAAGAAGAAGCGACCTTTGTAGATGTTACTATCTGGGGCAAGCAGGCCGAGACATTGTCTCCTATGCTAACCAAAGGTAGACATGTTATGGTCGAAGGAAGAATGAAGCTTAACAGCTGGGAAACGGATGAAGGAGTAAAGAGAAGTAAGCTAACTTTGGTTGCTGAAAATATCAACTTGACTCCTAACAATCCCAATCCACAGGGTGGAGCTCAATCTCAAGAGCAGTCTCAGCAGCCAGTGGGGGCGGCTACATCAAGCGATGAAGACACTCCTTTCTAAGGAAATGTTGAGATCTACAGAAGGGGTAGGCTTTTGTCTACCCCTTTTATTTTGACTATATAGGAAAATGGTTATGAAAAACTTAAATATTATGTCTCCCATAAACGACTTAGGATATGGTGTTGCTGGTAAGAACATATGCAAGGCGATGAGCTCTATTGGATATAAGGTATCACTCTTTTCTATATCCCAGCCAAACTTCTCGTCTCAAGAAGAAGCCGATACATTTACCCCAATGCTAAAAAATTCGCAAACATTTGACAAAGATGCTCCATGTTTAAAAATATGGCATGAGTTTAGTATGGCAGAAAGAATAGGGAAAGGTAGAATGTTAGGATTCCCGTTCTTTGAAATTAATAAGTTTGATGAACAGAGGAAGCATCATCTATCAAGCTGCGATGATATTTTAGTCGCTTCCAAATGGGCAAAAGAAATAGTTGATAAAGAAGTCCCAGATAAGAGTACGCACGTTGTACCCCTTGGAGTAGATATAGACTTATTCAAACCCATAGAGAAGACATCTAATAAAGATAAGTTTGTATTCTTTAACTGCGGCAAATGGGAAAAAAGAAAAGGCCATGACATCTTACTACTTCTTTTTCAAGAAGCTTTCAAAAATGAAAATGATGTAGAGCTATGGATGATGTGTGAGAATCCGTTTCTGCCACCTCAAGAGGCAGCAAAGTGGACATCTGCATATGCTAGTGACCCAAGAGTTAAACTAATCCCTAGAGTAAAGAGCCAGCAGGATATGATCCCTATTCTACAAAATGTTGATTGTGGAGTCTTTCCTAGTAGAGCCGAAGGTTGGAATCTAGAAATTCTAGAACTTATGAGTATGGGTAAGCATATCATTGCAACAGACTATTCTGCGCATACCGAATATTGCACAGATAGTAATAGCATGTTGGCTACTCCGTATAAAAATGAACCCGCCGTAGATAACATATGGTTTAAAGGTGAGGCTGAATGGGCTTCTCTAGAAGGTATTGAGGGTCTATTGGCAGGATATATGAGGGATGCTTACAGTAAGTGGAAAGATGGCTCGTTAGTCCAAAATATAGATGGTATAGAAACGGCTGAAAAATACACATGGACAGCTTGTGCTAATAGAATCAAAGAGGTGTTAGATGAAAATTAGAGTAAAAAAAGAAAGCGAAGACGTTAGTATCCCTACTAGAGGTCACACTTCGGATGCTGGCTGGGATCTATACTCCAATGAAGAGTGTTACATTGCTCCAAATTCAAGAGAGCTTGTAGACATTGGTATAAGATTAGAGATTCCAGAAGGCTATGTGGGATTGATTTGGCCCCGCTCGGGACTAGCTGTTAATGAAGGTATAGATATTTTTGCCGGAGTTATTGATTCAGGATATAGGGGTGTTGTTAAAGTCTGCTTGTATAATTCTAGTAGTGAAGGGGTTGAAATTAAAAAGGACGACAGAATAGCTCAAATTTTATTTCAAGAAATACCGACCTTTGAACTTGAAGAGATCAGCGATTTATCTGACTCAGAAAGAAAAGAGGGAGGCTTTGGGAGTACAGGAAAATGAAACTAACAGGAATGAGAACCTACTTAGCAGGAGCAATGGATAGAGTAGCCGATGGAGGAGTAGGTTGGAGAAATAGGATAAGCCCTATATTAAAAAGTATGGGCATAACAGTTCTAAATCCCTGCGATAAGCCTGTGGAAGTAGGGCTTGAGGACGAAGGAACAAGATCAGAAATAGAGCACCTTAAGTTCACTAAACAGTACGATAAGATCAGGAATGACTATGGTGTTATAAGGACTTTAGATCTAAGATGCGTCGATATTTCCGACTTTATAATAGCTTCTATAGATACAAACGTTCATGCCTGTGGGACTTATGAAGAGATAGCTGTGGCAAATAGCCAGAAGAAGCCTGTTCTTATATGGTGCCAACAAGGAAAACATAACGCTCCTAATTGGTTATTTTTCATGCTTCCTCATCAGCATATTTTTGGTTCATTAGATGCCTTATTGGAGTATCTTGTTAACGTCGATACTGGAAGAGATATAAAACACTATAAAAGATGGTTCTTTTTCGATCAGGCTAAGATGTAATGTATGCAGTTGGAGCTATATTTATTACTAGTATCTGCTATCTTGTAGCTTCTTTCAGTTGTATGAAAGATAGGGATTTTCCACACGCTTTGATGTGGTTTGCCTATGCGTTGGCAAATTCAGCGTTATTATGGTATGAAATTAATAAGCAAAAATCGCAATAGCTGCCTTAAACGGCAGCTTTTTTTCTTGCGGAAAAGGGGTATAATATTATATGAGAGACCTTATAAGATACATAAAAAGCTTTACTAAGAAGCAAGAGCGCGTAGAAGACACTGTAGAGACAGAAGAAGATAACCTAGAGTTTTCATCGGGTGTTATGAAGATTAGTTGGGAAGCATCTACTGGAGACTTTGTAGTTGACTTTGATATAAGCGATGCTGAAGATGAGTCTTCCCACACGCTAGCTCTTCTTTTATACTATTTAGAAAAAGGCGAGCTGAATAGATATATTTTAAAGTCTTTAAAGTACCGATCTAAAGATTTAGAAAATGAATTTTACGCCAAGGTGTTGTTAAATTGGACTACATTGGATAATGTAGACATGGAGTCTGAATCAGAAGAGCCTATAGTAAGTCCCTCTCAGGTCTTTTCTTTAAAGCGTTAATAAACATTGGAGATTCTTATGTCAGAAAATATTCCTATACCTAGCGGCTATGATGTTTACTGGGAAAAATGGGTTGATGCATATGAGAGCGATATAGAGACTATTGATATATCTCATCAAAAACTTGACGAAGATGAGGTTTCCGAGTTTGGTATAGACTTTGAAAATTTTTCTGAAGAAGACCCCATTGAGATACCAATGCAAACTATTCAGACTATCTTTACCCCGTTTGGAGTTATGCCTCTAACAGAACAATCTCTTGCTAGCTCATATTTTAAATTTTGGGTTGGTCATACTAACTTTAAAATAACAACTTCATTCCATAAAATAATATCAGATATAGATGGAGTCGAGACATTAGATATTTTTTCTCCCTATAGATTTAGAATATCTGTTGCGAAGCTGTTTAGAGATAGAGATGTTATGAGTAATATAAGAAAGTCTATGGTAAGTTATGCTAAGGGTCAAAAAAATGAAGACAGAAAAGAAGAACACCCTTAATAGCTCTGATGTCCATGATACAAGCTTAATCATGGAAAGTAGAGAAATATTTCTAAGAGGTGGTAGCTCTCAAGACGAGCCAGCTATAAATCATATTGTAGCAGAAAAATTTCTTATTAATCTTAGAATTCTAGAACAGTCTGGGAAAGACCCTATTATTATCCATCAGCAAACAGTGGGTGGTGACTGGCATTCTGGAATTTGTATATATGATGCTATAAAAAATAGCCCTTGCAAGTTTGTATTTATTTGTCATGGGATATGTGCATCTATGGGATCTATTATAGCCCAAGCTCCTTTCAATAAGGGAGTGAGAGTTTCGATGCCTAATTGCGAGTGGTTGATACATGAGGGTTTTTGTGCGGTTGAAGGAACTTACAAGCAGGCATTTTCTTTATATGAGTTTGAAAAAAAGGCACTAGAAAAGTCATACGATATACTTGGAGAAGTCTCTCAAGAGTCTGGGAGTCACTTCTCGAATTCTAAGGAAGGTGCAGCTAAGAGATTTATAAAAAAACAACTTAGCTCTAAAGAGGATTGGTGGCTATCTCCTGAAGAAGCGTTAGACTATGGCTTTGTAGATGGTATTTTTGGCAAAGAAGGATTTGAATCATTGGATAAAATTTATAAAAATGTTGCTTGAATACTGTTGCTATAACAAGAATCTCATAGAAGATGTCGATTCTGAACTCATGAATATCTTTAAGGCTGTAGGAATGGGCTTCTTAGGCATAGCCGTACCCTTCCATATATTGAGACAAATATCTCAAGACTTGATGGTTATTCCAGATATTTCCATTGCTTGTCCAATAGACTATCCTTTAGGAGCTGGTGACAAAAAGGTCAGACAGCATGAGTCTATAGTTGCATTAAAGTCTGGCGCTAACTGCTTGGACGTTACCATGAATCCATACCTGTTTAAAAAAAACTCAAAGGGAGCAATATATAAGGATATAAACCCTATAGCTACCATCTGCTCTGAGTATGGAGCCGAGCTTAGAGTTATTATAAACTACGAACTTTACGATACCCAAGATGCAATAGAGATATGTGGAATGCTAGCGGATGTTGGTGTTGATGTTATAATTCCTTCTGCAGGATTCTCCAATGATGATATCTTTGATAATATAATGTTCTGTAAGATATTAGAAGAAGATCTTGGAATACCTTCAATATGCACTGGTAGAATGTGGCTTGATAAGCACTATAAAGCTGCTTTAAATTCCCAAATATCAGGTATTAGAGCATATTGTTTGTCTAATGTAATTGAGTTAGGTGTAGATAGTTGATAGGACAGGACTTATATTACATTTGGAAAAACAGGATGTCTACTAATCTCTATTTTTTAAGAGGTTATTTTTATGTCTTTTATTACTAATATTACTTCTACTCCTGTAACTGGAACTTACAGCAATGGTTCTCCTATTTATATAGATAACGATGGCGGTAACGTTCGAGCAGGAGGAACTATCGCAGATAGCGATAAGATGTCTTCAAGCAGCTTAGGAGATGCCAATCCTATTATAACTGTAGTCTCTGGAGTTGGAAATACAGCAGCAACTCATGCTGGAACTTGGAATCAAACTTCTCAGTATCAAGATATTGTAGGTGTTACGACCACAATCGCTGGCGTTTCTAATGATGTGTTGGTATTTGGAGCCCTCGGAGACGGTAATAAGTCTATCAATCAGAAGGGTATAATTAGAAGTCTTAACTACAAGTCTGGCGTTGTCGCTGGAAACTGGAATGTTTATAGTGGTGCATTTGATCCTGCATTGCTAAGCACCATTGCTGGTGGTTGGTCAATCAAGGACGATGATGAGCAAGGTGGCACTTTGGTTGGGGATAAAACCGACCGAGCTGCTAATCCTACTCAAGACGAGCCCGGAAGACTTGCTTATATGGCAGGCGCTCCAGCTCCTACAACTGGAAACTATGCTCGTAGAACACTTTGGTAATAGCTTCAGGGTGCTCCTTCGGGAGCACTCTCTTTTCTTTAATATTATAAAAGGTTCTACCAGATGAAAAGTTTAATACTAGCATCGCTGCCTCCGTTGCTAATAGCCGCTCAAGAAGTTGTAGATGCTATTCCCGGCTTTGACTGGGGTACTATATCTGCGACCAGCCTTCTAGGTTGGTATTTATGGTACACAACAAAGGTTGTTTTCCCTAATCATCAGGAGCGAGTATCGGAAATGCAAGATAGTTTTACTGAGCAGTTTAACTCCCAAAGAGACCACTATGAAAAAATTCTCGAAGATGTTCAGAACAGATCTGATAAGAGGCACGAGCAAATAGTTGAGAGTTTAGACAAAATAACTGCATGTTTAGATACAAAAGAAGAAGAATAGCGGGTATAATTTAAGAGTAACAGTTTTTTTCTTTAAAAGGAGAACTATGAGATGGTAGACAAGCTAAAAGCGCTAGTCAAATCCCGTCGATTCTGGGTTGCCGTAGGCGGTGTTGTTACAGTTTTACTCCAAGATACTATTGGTATCCCCGAGGAAACTGCGAAGAGCGTTGTTGCTATTGGCATCGCATGGATCGTAGGAGATTCTTTAAGAACTACAGAATAAAACGGACTTTATTTGAAGAAAAGGGGCGTTTTTACGTCCCTTTTTTTTATGAATAACGTTTAATATGTTAGATATATCTAACCCTACAAGGAGAAAAAAATGAAAAACTTTATCTTACTTATGTCAATCTTTGCTTTTACTGTTCCTACTGCTATTGCAGATCCTCCAGAGCGCAAAGTTATTAAGCCACCACAAGTTGTAAGAAGTCAGCCCAGAGAGTTCACCAGACCTCCTGCTGCAAGACCTACAATTCCCGGAAAGCAAGAGTGGCAGAGACCACAACCTCAACCACAGCAGCCAAGAGTTGAGTCCAAACACAGCTTTGGTTTTTACAATTACTATAGACCTGTAAATCCACATTTCAGATATTATAGAGTTCCCTCGTATTATCCTCCTGTGATTATTCAGCCTCCTGTAGTGATACAACCACAGCCAATGCCTGTTTATCCGGGCCCATTTCATGGCTTCTTTTTCCATTTTCGATTTTAATATGTAAAATGCCGAAAAAATAATAAGCTGGCAACTTTTAATGATTATTATGAGGTGTATAATATGATAGATCAGAGATCATAAAGAACGGAGCTGAGTTCTAAAAATTAATTAGACAAGCAGCCTTTTGTTAAAGCGGCACGCCTCTGATTGTTATAGCTCTTCTATTAGATACAGAGTAAAAAGATAGTGTGTGGTTTGATTTCGTTGGTACACAGTGTCTAAGAAGAAGAGCAAAACGTGCTGCTTTTTTTATTATATCAAGGAAAAGAAATGTTTGAGAAAAGCAACGGTAAAGACTCACCAAAGATTGAAGTCAATTTCATTTTAAGGGATAAAAACGGAAACCCAACAGGAAAAAGAAAAAGCTTTGGTTCTAACAACGGCAAAGATTTGGCTCAGTTCTATAATAAGCACCAAGCTTACAGAGCCAAAGGCAAAAAGGGTAACGGTGGGGGCTCTTCCTCCAAAGGTAAAAAATAAGCTAAGTGCTTAGTCTAACTATAACCAAAACTTTCTATTTTAAGCAGCAGGAATAATGACCAAAGGTATTAAAGTTAAAAAGCGTAATGGTAGATTAGAATCTATAAATCTGGATAAAATTAACAAGTGTGCCGAGAGAGCGGCCAAAGGAATAGAGAATGTCTCTTCTAGCGAAATAGTGTTAGACGCTAGTATACAGCTGTATGACAAAATACCTACTTCAGAGATAGACAAAGCCTTAATTATGTCTACTCGTTCTAAAATAGAAAAAGAGCCTAATTATACTTATGTAGCTGCAAGAATGCTTCTAAATAACCTTTACAAGGAAGTGTTTGGAGAAACGGTAGATAGCGATGTATTTGAACTACAGTATAAGAAAAACTTCATAAGTAATATTAAAAAGCTAGTTAAAGCAGGAAGACTCAGCCCTAAACTACTGGAATACGATTTAAAGCTTCTGTCCGAAAAAATGGACATAGGTAGAGATTTACTGTTTAAGTATCTAGGTATTCAAACATTATATGATAGATATTTCATCCATATTAAACAAAGAAGAATGGAGACTCCTCAAGCGTTTTGGATGAGGGTCGCTATGGGTCTATGCCTAAATGAAGAGAACAAGACTGAGGCTGTCCTTAAGATATATGACAAGATGTCAACTTTTAAATACTGTCCATCCACTCCAACCCTATTTAACAGCGGTACAATAAGATCACAGCTTTCCTCTTGCTACCTGAGCACTGTTGATGATTCTATTGATGGCATTTTTGGCACTATACATGGTCAAGCCAGATTGTCTAAATATGCTGGAGGCCTTGGGGTGGATTGGACTCCTATCAGGTCGTCTGGCTCTTATATTAAGGGTACTAATGGAGCCTCTTCAGGTCTTGTGCCTTGGCTAAAGATATTTAACGATACTCTTGTAGCTGTAAACCAAGGTGGTAAAAGAAAAGGTGCTGGCTGCGCCTATCTAGAGGTTTGGCATCTAGATATAGAAGACTTCTTAGACCTAAGAAAAAACACTGGAGATGATCGCAGAAGATGCCATGATATGAATACTGCTGTGTGGATTTCTGACGACTTTATGTCAGCGGTTCAAAATGAAGAAGATTGGTATCTTTTTGATCCTTCTGAGTGCCCTGATCTTCATGAAACATATGGAGAAAAATTCACCTTAGTATATAATAAGTACAAAGAAGATGCTGAGAAAGGCTTTTTGGATTCTTACAGAGTAATAAATGCTAAAGACTTGTGGAAAAAAATCTTGACAGCATTATATGAAACTGGGCATCCTTGGATTACATTCAAAGACCCTTCTAATATTAGATATAGCAATAAACATGCTGGAGTAGTCCACTCTTCAAATCTATGCACAGAGATATTACTCCACACCAAACCTACAGTTTATAGCGAGGGTGAGCTAGTCCAAAGAGGTGAAACAGCGGTATGCAATCTAGCCAGCATTAATTTAGCCAATCACCTTAAAACCAGAACTGTAGACTGGAAGACTTTAGGACAAACAGTTGAAGTCGCTGTGAGAGGCCTAGATAATGTTATAGATCTAAACTTTTACCCAACCCAAGAGGCCTATGATTCAAATATAAAGAATAGACCTGTAGGTCTAGGGATTATGGGAACGCATGATATGCTTCATTCTTTAGGTATTCCATATGATTCGCAGGAAGCTGTCAGTTTATGTGGAAAGGTTCAAGAATTTATTTCTTACCATGCAATAAAAACATCTTGCTCTTTGGCAAAGGAAAAAGGTGCATACCCCACATTCGGGGGATCTGAATGGGATAAAAACAATTTCCCGATTGATACATATTGCGAACTTATGAACTCACGAACCGGAACTAAGAAGTATAAGCGTAAAGACTTCGAGACCTTGGAAGAATGGTCAGACCTAAGAGACGACGTTCAGAAGTTTGGTATGAGGAATAGCAATGTTATGGCAATCGCTCCAACAGCCACAATCTCCTATATTCAAGGATGTGCGCAATCAATAGAGCCTGACTATTCAATACTATATGTCTACTCTACACTAAGCGGAGAGTTTACTATGGTAAATGAGCACTTTGTAAAGCTTGCCAAGAAGAAGGGTGTATGGTGCGAGGAGCTTGTAGAGGCGCTCAAGAGAGTCGATGGAGACGTTATGGGATTATCTTTGGATGCTCAGATACAAAATGAATATAAAACGGCATTCGATGTTGATTATAAAGTTTTGATAGACGCAGCAGCCGAAAGACAAAAATGGATTGACATGGGCCAGTCGCTAAACCTTTATAACAAGTATGAGAGCTTGAAACATATGAATGATATATATATGTACGCTTGGGAAAAAGGTCTAAAGACAACTTATTACTTAAGAGGTAAAGCTGCCACTAGGATTGAAAAGTCAACAGTAAGCGCCTCTCCTAAAGCTTGTTCTATCTTAGACCCAGATTGTGAAAGTTGTCAATGAGATTTGTAGAATTTAAACAATCTCAAACGTCTCCTCTAAAATATAGACTTGAGCTAAGTCCAGAGGAGCTTGAGAAGGTAAAACATTTAGTAATGCAAATAATAACAGGATTAAAAGAAGATGAAAAAAGACACGAAGATCATAAGTAGTAAAGTAGCTGTAGTAAATCAGATATTACCACATGTAAACAAGTGGGCATGGGATCTTTTCATAGACGGAGCTGCTAATAATTGGATGCCTACTGAAATCTCTATGGCAAAAGACATTGAGCAGTGGAAGGGCAATAATCTTTCTGAAGATGAAAGACTTGTAGTTAAAAGATGTCTTGGTTTTTTTGCTGGCTCTGAATCTTTAGTCGCAAACAATCTCCTATTAAGTGTTTTTAAATATGTGACAGATCCTGAATGCCGACAATATATTTTAAGGCAGGCATATGAAGAGAGTCTACATAATTTGACTGTTGTTTATATATGTGACTCGCTTAATTTAGACATAAATGAAGTGTATGAGGCTTACAACTCTATTCCTAGTATAAAATCAAAAGATGACTTTTTGATGAATATCAGCACAGATATTAATCGACCTGATTTCAATATCAATACTATAGAGGGCAAGAGGGAGTTCCTTCGTAATATTATTACATATTATGTTATCTGCGAAGGAATCTTCTTCTTCTCTGGTTTTGCTATGCTACTTTCTTTTAATAGACAAAATAAACTGCCGGGAATTGGAGAGCAAATCCAATATACTTTGAGAGACGAAAGCCTGCATATTAAGTTCGGAACCACTCTTATAAATAGAATAAGAGAGGATGAGCCTAAAGTGTGGACAAAATCATTTGAAAAAGAAACAATGGAGCATATTGATAAGGCTATGGAGTTAGAGTTAGCCTATGCTAGAGACGTTCTGCCTAATGGGATCTTAGGTCTAAATTCAGACATGTTTATAGATTATGTGCAATATATCGCTAATAGAAGACTAGAAGCCCTTGAATTGCCCAGTCCATATGAAGATGTCAAGAACCCATTCCCTTGGATGAGCGAAATTATTGACCTTGAAAAGTGTAAAAACTTTTTTGAAACAAGAGTTACCGAATATTCCGTAGGAAACCTCGTAGACGACTTTTAACGGTGTATAAATAGATGGTTATCTAAACATTTTAATTTGGAGTTTACTATGCTTGATTTCATCTTCGATAGAAGGAACTTTTTAAGAATCGGCTCTATTGGAGCTGGTATGTCTGCGGTAGGTTTATCTGATTATGCTCTTGGCTCTCAAGAGTTTGGAAGCCTTGATGATAAAACAGTAGTATGGGTATGGCTTGGAGGAGGGCCAACACAGTTTGAAACCTTCCACGCCCCAAATGATACTGTACCCTCTGAATGGCAACCTGTTAATGGTGCAATCCATGATGCAAAGAGCAATATCACTCTAGGCGCAGATTGGGTTGAGTTAGCTAAGCATACTTCTAAGCTGAATGTAGTAAACTCTTTTAGTCATAAAGACTCTTCCCATAGACAGGGAACGCATTTTGTGATGACTGGACATTATAATCCAGAAAGAAGCACAACATCAATGGCAAAATACCCCTCTTTTGGGTCTATTATATCTGCTGTCTATGGTGCCAATCATCCTAGTAACGGAGTCCCAACATATGTTAAACAAGGTAAAATCGAAGGTGATGAGGGTGCTTGGTTGGGTGGAGCATTTAAACCATTTGATCCATCCAATAAAGACAATCTCACACCAAGAGTTGAGCTCGACAGATTCTCAACAAGAAAAGACTTGCTCAAAGGACTAGATGCAGCAAGGGTATCAGGCAAGGGCGCAGAGTCAGTACAGTTCTATAAAGGCCAAGCCTATGATGTGATTCTAGGGTCTGCGAAAGAGGCATTTGCTGTAGAAAAAGAATCTGAAGCAACGAAAGCTTTATATGGTTCTACTAAAGCCAAAGATATTGGAGAGCAATTATTATTAGCTAGAAGGTTGGCTGAAAATGGAACTAAATTCATAACATTGCATTATGGTGGCTGGGATATGCACAGCAATATTTCTAAAGCGATGCAGGGCAAAGTTCCTCCTCTAGACAAAGCTCTTGCTGGCTTTTTGCAAGATATCGAAGACAGAGGTATGAGTGAAAAGGTTCTATTGGTCGTTACTGGAGAATTTGGTAGAACAAAATTTAACGCCAATGCTGGTAGAGATCACTGGCCTGCTATTACTCCAATGATGATGGCTGGAGGCTCTTACCAATCAGGAAGAACTATCGGCGCAGCTGACAGGTCTTATAACCCAATCGAAAATCCTGTTGGCCCCCTTGATTTACAGGCAACTTTATTTGACCATTTTGGTATTGATACAGCAATTCAGCGTATTGATAATGGTGGTCGTCCGAGATACCTACTCGAAGGAGAAGCAAAGGTAATATTGTAATGAGAGAAAATAAATATCTAATCGCTGCAAAGCAATATGTTGACGAGTCTGGCTACACGGAAGAATTAACTGAAGCAAACTTCGTCATTCCAAACGAAGAAGACTATATTGACTTTGGGGAAGAAACCGAAGAGTGGGATATCGCAGCGAATCGTCCCGGACTTTGGGAAAACATCAGAAGAAAGAAACAAAGAGAGGGCGATAACTATAGACCTGCAAAGCCGGGAGATCCAGATAGACCTACTCCTGAACAGTTAAAAAGAGCACAGTCATATGTTGACGCTTACGCAGACCACGCCGAAGCAGATAAGCCGGGCCCAAAAGATCCACGTAGGACTCCAGCTCCTAAGAAAGATCAAAAAAGAGGTTCCAAAAAGAATAAGAAGAAGAGTGCCGAAAAGCCAAATAATAAAATAAAGTTTAGCAAAGAGGTAACTCAACAGCTATCTAATAAAGTCAAAGAGCACAATGCTAAAGGCAAGGGATCTAAGGCTACTCTTGGCATGTTAAAGGCGGTCTATCGCAGAGGTGCTGGTGCTTATTCCAGTAGTCATGCCCCAAAGATGAGTCGTCACGGATGGGCTATTGCTAGAGTGAATGCGTTTTTAACCTTGTTAAGAACTGGGAAACCTTCCAACTCAGCGTACAAACAAGATAATGATTTGCTTCCAAAAGGACATCCTAGAGCCAAGTCTTATGTATATGTTAAGCCAGAAGATTCAAAAGCAGAATATGTTTATGAAAATCCAAGAACTGGAGAAACTTTTAGATACAATAGAAAAGGAGCTTACAAAAAAGACGGTGAGATTCTAGTATTTAGAGGTAAGGCTGAAATATCTGACGCCGCAGAGTATCAAGGAAGAAAAGTGACTCTAAACAAGCCTTTTAGAACTCCCGATGGCCCTAAAAAAAGCTCTGTTTACGTTAAAAACGAGAAAGGCAATGTTGTCAAGGTCAACTTTGGAGATCCTAATATGGAAATCAAAAGAGACAATCCAAAAAGAAGAAAAAGCTTTCGGGCTAGACACAACTGCTCTAATCCGGGGCCAAAATGGAAGGCAAGATACTGGTCTTGCAAGGCTTGGTAGTATAATTATGAAAAGCAATAAATATATAGAGGCTGTAGACGAGTATTTGACAAAGGATGTTCGCAAAGAACAAAAGAAAAAGAAGAAGCATACTGTTTACAAGCCTCCAAGCTGGAAAAAGAACCAAGTTTTAGACGCTCCTGAACCAGATGAGGATCAGGGGCCTGACGCAAAATGCAAATGTTGAGGAATAATATGAAATGTACAGGTAACATAGCTGGGCGTAGATCTTTTCTACATGTGGGATTTTTAGGAGGTGTGGGACTAGGCCTGTCTGACTTCTTTAAGATGAGGCAAACTCAAGCAGATCAGAAGTTCTACGAGAGCGTTGAAGGTCCAGCAAAGTCTGTTATCTATATCTACTTGCCCGGAGGGTCTGCTCATCAAGAAACGTTTGACCCCAAGCCTCTTTCACCTCTAGAGTATCGAGGCCCCATGTCTAGCATTGAGACGAATGTTCCCGGTATTAGACTTAATGAGATGATGAAAAACACCGCAAAGGTGATGGATAAAGTTTCTATTATTCGGAGCATGACACACGGAGAAGCAGCGCATGAACGAGGCACACATAATATGTTTACTGGTTATCGACCTAGTCCAGCACTCCAATATCCATCCATTGGTTCAGTGGTTGCGCATGAGTTTGGACCACGCCATAATCTACCACCTTACGTCTGTATCCCCAACCAGCCTAATGAATTTGCCGGTACTGGATATTTAAGTAGTTCGTTTTCAGGATTTAGCTTAGGTTCTGACCCCGCTAGTGACGGATTCCAAGTCAGAGACCTAAAGCTTCCTAATGGAGTCAATGATGGCAGGTTTGGCACTCGACGCAAAATGCTTGGTGCCGTAAATGATTATTTTGCAAGTAAAGAAAAGTCAGACTCTCTTGATGCTGTAGATTCTTTTTATGATCGGGCTTATAGCTTAATTAGTAGTGAAAAAGCTAGAGAAGCATTTGATATAAATAAGGAAGATGCTGCTACTAGAGATAAATATGGTAGGAATACCGCTGGAGCTAGAATGCTCTTGGCTCGTCGATTAGTTGAAGCTGGAACAAGGTTTGTGACACTAACTTATGGCGGCTGGGATATGCATGATAATATTGAAGCGGGTATCCGGAGACAAGTTCCTGCTTTAGATCAAGGCTTAGCAGCTCTTATTGAAGATCTAGACCAAAGAGGCTTGTTAGAATCAACTCTTGTATGTGTCGCTTCTGAATTTGGCAGAACCCCAAAAATAAATGCCAACTCAGGAAGAGATCACTGGCCTAAAGTATTTAGTACCCTAATGGCAGGCGGAGGCATTAAGGGTGGCTTAGTGTATGGCAAGTCAGACGCAACTGCTAGCGAACCAGAAGAAGACGCTGTGAGCGTAGAAGACTGGGCCTCCACAATCTATAATAGGATAGGAATCGTTCCTGATAAAGAGCTAATGGCTCCCGGAGATAGACCTATTGAGATTGTTGATGGCGGTAAGATTATTGAAAAGTTAATTATTTAGTCTGGAGATAGACATGAAAAAGAAAATTCCATTAATCGCTATTATTATTATAGCTGCAATATGTTTTGCGAATAAAGATGAAATTAAACAAATGTTCAACAAAGGAGAAGATGCTGTGATTTGTGAAAGTTGTATAGATCAATGTCCCTGTGTAGACGCCGAATGTATTTGTGAAGATACCTGCAAATGCCCTAAGTGTATTGCTTAATTGGAGGTGTAAAATGCTTAGCTTATCGAGAAGAAGTTTTTTATCTGTTGGTGGCCTTGGACTGCTTTCTATGCCGCAAGTAATGTGTGCCCAAGAGAGAAATGGTACGAGTCATAAAGCTGTCATTAACATATTTCTTGGAGGTGGTCCTCCGCACCAAGATATGTGGGACATCAAAACAGAAGCTCCGGCAGAAATCCGTGGACCATTTAAACCGATCCCGACCAATGTGGCGGGACTGCAGATCGGAGAGTGCTTCCCTAAAATTGCTTCAATGTTCGATAAGTTTACAGCTATACGCTCTGTAGTAGGATCAGATGGAGCCCATGACGGGTATCAATGCGTTACAGGATGGAGCCGTAAAGATATGGTATCCGGAACTAGCTATCCCTCTATTGGAGCGTGCGCCTCTAAAATTCTTGGATCTGTTGACCCTTCTGTGCCAGTCGCAGTAGGGTTGGCAGAACCAACACAGCATGCCCCTTGGTCTGAAGCTGGAGGTGCTGGCTATCTAGGAGATACACATAAACCTTTTAAGCCAAATGGTCAAATGATGAAAGACCTAAAGCTTAATATGCAGGTAGAAAGATTCAAAAATCGTAAAGAATTGTTGACAGGATTTGCACAACTCAATGCGACTATAGATAAGGCGGTTGATGTAGATACCTTTACTGAAGAAGCCTTTGGGGTACTTACATCAAGCTCTCTAGTAGACGCTTTAGACTTATCTAAGGAAGATCCAAGGATTAGAGAAATGTACGGGGATGGCAAGCCGTTTAAGTTCCAATACGACGGAGCGCCCACAGTCAATGAGCATGTTCTTATGGCGCGCCGCTTGGTGTCTGCTGGGGCACGCTCTGTCACACTCTCATATGGAAGATGGGACAGTCACGGAGATAACTTCGGATTGGTAAGGGATCATGGGGCTAAGTTAGACCAATGTGTTTCTGCTCTTGTTACAGATCTAGACCAACGTGGTATGCTAGACGATACTCTTGTTGTTGTATGGGGAGAATTTGGTAGAACTCCTAAGATCAATCCAAAAGGAGGAAGAGATCACTGGCCTCAAGTTTCCGCAGCACTCTTAGCTGGAGGCGGCTTTAATCACGGACAAATTATTGGGTCAACCAATAGACTTGGAGAAGTGCCGGAGACAAGACCTGTGCATATACAAGAAATATGCGCTACAATGTATCGAGGATTAGGCATTGATACGATGTCCACAACCTTGTTAGACAACACTGGAAGACCTCAGTACCTTCTAGATCATAGAGAACCTCTTAAGGAGTTAATTTAATGGTAAAGCTAAATGATTGGGTTCAAAGAACAAAATTTCCTCTTGCTGGAAATCAACCGTTCGACTGACACGAATACTCTATCGCACAGGTTGTGCGTATTGACCAAGAATGTGTAGAAGTAGATTTTGCATGTAGCTGCATGACATTCGATGGAAGCAGCAGAAAACTATGGGCTCATGGAGAATATCTTCCTCTTGATGATGAGTCTTATGCGAAACATAAAAAGGCACACGATGCTTGTTGTCTTTTTGGAGAAGAGTTGGAAGTAGACTATGCAACGTAGAGATTTTTTAAAACATCTGTCAGTATTCCCTACATTATCTTTAATAGAATCTCTTAGGGCTAATGAAGATGAATTAAAGAAGAATGGTAAGTCAGCCATTTTGCTATGGATGGGTGGTGGTCCTTCAACAATGGACATCTGGGACTTGAAACCCGGAGCTCCTACAGGAGGCCCTTTCAGACCTATCAGCACATCTGGAGATGTTCAAATATGTGAACACATGCCTCTTATGGCAAAGCAGATGCACAATGCTGCGATCATTAGAAGTATGAGCACTCGTGAAGCTGACCATATGCGAGGAAGATACTATATGCATACTGGCTATGTGCCAAATCCAAGCATGACTCATCCTAGCTATGGCTCTGTTATATCGCACCAACTCCAAAGACCTGAAGTTTCCATTCCTAAATTTATCTCTGTTGGAGGAGGTAGTATGGGCGCTGGTTTCTTAGGCGCTAAGTATTCTCCATTTGTTGTTAATAGCGATGGTAGAATAAGAAATCTAGACATGAAAGTCGATCAGAGATTTTACCAAAGAGCATATGCCTTAGATGTTATAGAAACAGGCTTCATAAACCAAAGAAGAGGCTCTGCCGCAAAAGAGCATCAAGCTATACTTAAAGAAACTTTCGGAGTATTGACAAGTTCTCAGATGAATGCTCTAAAGGTAGCTGGAGAGCCAGAAAATGTAAAAGAGAGGTATGGAGATAATGGTTTCGGCAAAGGGTGTCTGATGGCAAGAAGACTAGTTGAAGCAGGAGTTCCATTTATTGAGGTCAATCTTGGTGGATGGGACAATCATCAGAACATACATCCTATGTTAAGAGATACAAAATTGCCCATGCTCGATCAAGGTATGAGTGCTTTGTTTGAAGACTTAGAACAAAGAGGGCTAATTGATGACACTGTAGTTATTTGGATGGGAGAGTTTAGTAGAACTCCCCGTATCAACCAGAACGCTGGACGTGACCATTGGGCGCGTAGCTGGAGCGTTGTTGTTGGAGGAGGCGGAATGAACGGAGGCATATCTATTGGAGAAACAAACTCCGATGGGACTAGGGTTGAGACAGAACCACATACATCGCAAGATGTTATGGCATCTGTGTGTAAAGCTTTAGGTATTTCGCTTGGTACAACATTTACTAGTAATAATGGCAGACCTATGAAAATTGCCAATTCTGGTAAGATTATTAAAGAATTATTCTAATGAAATTTTATCGAAATGCAGTCTATGTTCTTGCAACTCTTTGTTTTTTTAATATGCTGCAAAATATATATGTATATAAGAAGCTAGTTCAAATTCAAGAGGAGAGGTATACGATAGATGTAAAGCTTCCTCTTCCGGAAGAGCTTAGGAATATGCCTATACATGCAAGACTTAGAGATACTCAAATAATGCAAGCAATTCTTATGACCCATCATCGACTGGGCATACATAAGCCCGGCTCTCAACCGATGTGTCCTATGTGTGAAGATTCAGAAACTAAAACTATAACTGTAGAAAGCAATTAATGGGAAGAAAAAAATCACAGCCACAGCCTCGTTACAGAAGAAAACAATTAAAAGCAAAAACCGACAACCAATCTATATATATAGATTCTATGAAAGAGTCGTCTGTAACTCTCTGTTCTGGTCCTGCTGGATCTGGAAAGACAAGTGTAGCTGTAGGACTAGCTTGTGAATATCTACTATCTGACCAAGTAAAGAAAATAGTTATAACTAGACCTGTTGTCGAATCTGGCAGAGGCCTTGGTCATCTTCCCGGAACTATGCTTGAGAAAATAAATCCATATCTAATACCTATTCTAGAAGAGATGGGTATGTATCTGACTGAAAGAGAAGTTGAAGAATATATGGATAGAGGAATTATAGAACTTTGTCCTCTGGAATATATGAGAGGAAGAAACTTTCATGACTCATTTGTAATATTAGATGAGGCTCAGAACGCAACATTTGAGCAATTGAAAATGTTTATAACGAGAATAGGAAGAAACTCTAAAGCTGTTATAAATGGGGACTTGAAGCAATCTGACTTAGGGAAGGCTAGAGGAGGTCTAAGCGTGTGTATGGATCGCTTAGAAGGCATAGAAGATGTAAGTATATGCCAGCTAGACTATTGTGATATTATAAGAAGCGATGTCGTCGCTAGAATCTTAAAGTCTCTAAATAATATCCCCGAAGAATAATTTTTTCGCCACATTTTCTCATTTTATGTGGTACAATAGTATATAAGCTCTTTTATTTTAGGATGATAATATGCCAGAATATAGTTATATGTGCGAAGGCTGTGGTCATAAATGGACAGTATTTCGCCACATGTCAGAATATAAGCCAAAAGAAGAATGCCCTGAGTGCGCAGAAATAGAAAGCGTGTTCAGGGATTTTGAAGAGGATAACATCTACGGAGGTTATAGCTATTCATTATCTGAGACTAAGACTCTTGGACACTACGCTGACAAACAAAGCCAGAAGTATGGGAAGTGGAAATGCGAGGATATGAAAAGAGACTTCAAGACCAAGAAAACTCAAGGAGGCGGAGATCTGCCAACAGGTATGAGTAGAATGGAAAAGCCACAAGGTGGCGTGCAGTGGACAAAAGATCAACCAAAGAAAAAGAAAAGAAAGAGGAATAGATGAGCGAGTTTAAAATACATCCGGATAAGGAGTCAGGATTTGACTCAGCGCAATCCGCAGATAATGATACTTTGTTATATACATTCTATGGCAAGCATGAGTGGCTTGATGATGAGGGCTTTCCAAGATTGTCAAATAGTTCTTTTGATCCATCCCAAGTTCATGCAAAGATTTTAGATACGGGGTCAAGGAAGAAGTATTATATCAGAACAGGCAAATATGGCAAGCCTTTTAACCCTATCGGATTATACAGTGAAGGAACTGAATATAAACAAAGAAACCACGCAGGGAAACCCGAGTGGGAACTTAAGCCCGTTGCTGAAAAGGCGTTTGGGTTCTATATAAATTTTCTAAAAACAAAAAACATTGCTTGGTTGCGTAATGCAGAAAGAGAGTTATAAAATGGGTAAGTTATCTAAAGCTAAAAAGATTACGGAAACTGAAAAGTTTTGTATCGAAGGTATGTTAAATAATGGAATGTCAATAGAAGAAGCAGCGAAGGCTCTCGGAAGACCTGTAGAGGCTATTGAAGATCTGGTAAATGAATATGAGCAAGATCCCGGCCCAATGACTATTAATGAAACGGCTTCTGGAAATCGTGGAGTTACCGTCATGACAGAGGCAGGATCTTATAGAGTAGACCACGCAAGAGAAAACCATAAAAACTCTTTGTCTGAAAACAAAAAGACAGAAGGCACAATACATAAAATTCATGAGTAAGAACAGGACTGAAAAAAGCAAATACCCGTCCAGATATTCTCCAGATGGTTGGGTATCTGCCCCTCAGTATATAACTGAGTTTGTTTGTGAGAAAAAGGCTCGTAAGGATAATAAGGAGCTCCCAATAAAGTTTTGGGAGATAGCAGAATGGAGAAAATATTTTCGCTATCAAATAACATTAGCGAATAAACTTCTAAAGGACTTCCCAGAAGAGGCTATTATAGCCGCTCTTAAAGATAACAGATGTTGGAAAACATATTCTCTAAGATCCCCTTTCCTCCACAGTATAATTAAAGAGAAGGAAGCTCTTATTCAGGAAAGAGAAAGTGTAGACTACAACGTAGTAAAGTCAGAAGAAGTCAAGTATAAGACCAATAATAATAAAAAATCCATTATATCAAAACTGAGGGAACTCGATGAATAAAGATATTATTAAAGAATACGGTGATGTCCTTCATGATGCAAGCTCCATAACGGAAAAGCCTCTTGAGGTTATTTCTGTTGGCCCTAAGCTAGACATGGCTCTAGGTGGAGGCGTACCTGAAGGATCTCTGTTTATCATGACAGGACCAGAAAAAGTAGGAAAGACCGTAACGGCGTTGAGTTTTTGTGCTAATGCACAGAAGCATTATGAGAGAGAAGTATATTACGCTAACATAGAAGGTCGTTTGAAAAAGCGAGACCTACAAGGTATAACAGATTTGAGCTTAGATCCAGAGCTGATGCAAATTATAGGTTCTACCGAAGGGAACATATTATCAGCCGAAAAATATCTGAGCATTGTTGATAATATAGTCCATACAAAACCCGGAGCAGTAACTGTAGTTGATTCCTTCTCTGCGCTGTCCAGTGAGTCCGAACTCACAGGAAATTTAGAAGATGTTCAAGTGATGAGCGTACAGAAAATTCTAGCTAAGTTCTGTCGTCGTATCTCTAACGTTTTGCCTATCAATAGAGTAACGGTTGTTGGGATAACCCATTTAATGGCCAATGTGCAGAGGTTTGGAAGGGGAAAGACTAAAATTGAAAAGTCTGGAAGCGCTCTAAAATATCAAGTAGACGTTAAACTCCATGCGACCCACTCCGTACCGCTAATGCAGGGCGACACTCAAATTGGGCAAACTATTCATTGGCAAATAGTAACATCTGCTATTGGACCTCCGGGACAAAAGGTCGAGAGCCATATTAGATATGGCAAAGGAATCTGGAAAGAGATGGAGATAGCAGACTTGCTAATTGATTTTGGTCTTATTACTAAGGCTGGCGCTTGGTTAAAGCTTCCTAACGGTGAAAAGATTCAAGGAAAAGTTAAACTAGCTCAGTATCTAGAGGAAAACCCAGATCAGTATGAAACGTTTAGAAACGAAGTGTTTTCTATGGTTGGGCTAAATGAAGACTAGAGGACTTGACGGTCAGGTACACAACTGGAAGCTTCATGGGTATGTGGTTAGGGCTAGCGAAAGCAGACCTCGATCCAAGCTACACTTGAAAGCCAGAACCATTCTAAAGGATATTTTTCCAACGGTTCAAATTCTTGAAGAGGTAGCTGCACCTATAACTAGAACTGAGAAGCTTTTCTTTGATTTTTATATCAATACAGTTAAGCTTGTTGTCGAGGTTCATGGACAACAACATTACAAGTTTAACACGCTATTTCATAGCTCTGCACAGGATTTTGCAAATCAGAGAAAAAGAGACCGGCGAAAAGCAGAGTGGTGCGAGTATAATAATATAACGTATGTTGAATTACCTTACAATGAGGATGAGGATCAATGGAGATTCCGAATAAACCAAAGGAACGACTAGATCAGATAGATAAAGTCCTAGATGAGTATGAGTCAAACTTGGGACTCGGTTCATACGCTGGAGACTTTCATGACCAGTCGGTTAAGCAATATATGAATATGCCGAGACAGCAAATGGAAAAGCTCACAGTTGATGAGTGTGCGGAAGCTGCTCTACTGCTTGGGGGTTTTTCTTTTTATCTACAAAGGTCTTACAACAGAGAGATAGCTCGTGTTAATTGGGCATCCTCCAACCTTAAAAGGATGATGTCTGGCAGAGAATTGCAATACAAAGGATCTTGGGACAGCCAGTATTACCAAGCGATTAGAGAGGATGGCTATGCTTTAAAGCTTGAAAGCATCAAAACATATGCCCAGCAAAGAGCAGATAGACTAACATATCTAGCAAGCTCAGTCAAAAACCTAAGTGATTTGTTTGTCAACCTTCAGAGAGCAAAGATAAGTAGAGCATGAGTAAAGAAGAATTAAAAAAGATCTTAAAGAACATGTCTAAAGAAGATCTAATGGATGTCATTGTAGAAATGCAGTCAGAGGAAGGTGACCAACCTACTCATAAAATTGACAAGCAGAAGAAGAAAAATAGAAGAGGAAAAGGTAGCAGAAAGAGGAAATCTCACTCGACTAAGGTTTTTGGCAATGACAAAGGAAACAAGGCTAGAAGCGGAAGAGTAGACACATCTGGAGGAAGACCTAATAAGTTTCTAGAAATGATGGACGAAATGAGCCTATCTTCTGCTGAAAGGCAAGAGCTAGAAGAAGCAGCTGCTTCAGACAGACAAAATATGAAAGCTCGAAAAAGCCCTAGAAATAGAAGGCCGAGCTCTAAGGTTAATGTTAGATGCAGGATATGTGGAATCGAAGAGTCGGTGTCTCCGACTTTAGTGACTGATGCATCAAGATATATGTGTAACAACTGCTGTACGAGAAAATAATATGATTTTACAAGACTTACCTGCAGAGCGAGCCATCTTAGCGGGAATCTTTCGTTATGGTTCTGAAGCTTTTTTTGACATAGCTGATATTATTGACGAAGGTAGCTTTACTCTTGAGTCTAATATGTCTATATACTGCTGCATCAAGCATATTCTAGACAAGGACGACTCTACTAAGCCAGACATTCCACTCATTTTATCTGCAGCAAAAGAAATTGGGTTAAGTGATTTCTTTAATAATCAAGAAGTCTCACACCTATCATCTATTATTAAATTTCCAGTGTTGCTTTCTAACGTAAGAGGCTTTGCGGCTAAGATTAGAAAACTCCAGATCGCTCGTATGATGTATGATCAGTTGGAGCTTACGAAAGAAAAGTATACGGAGATTAAAGGCGACGAACCAATCTCCCAGATACTTGGAATAGCTGAAGAGTCGATCTTTGATTTTACTTCTATACTATCGGATTCCGATGATGCTCCTAGTAAAATGTTTGAAGATGTTGAGGACTACCTTAAAGAATTAGCTGAAGACCCTGTCGATCAAATAGGTATCTCAACAGGCTTTAGCAGATATGATTTTGCGATAGGAGGTGGCCTCAGAAGGGGTACAGTAAATGTGATCGGTGCTCGACCAAAGACAGGTAAGACACTCCTAGCCGATAATATGGGTGTTCATATAGCCCGTCAAGGGATTCCTGTGTTGAACTTAGATACTGAAATGAGGAAGGAAGATCATCAGAACAGATTGATGGCCATGCTTGCTGGTGTTGAAATAAATGATATCGAAACAGGCTCTTTCGCCAATAGCCACCTTAAACATGAGAAGGTGATGAGTGCTGCTCAGGAAATGAAAGATATTCCATACTACTTTAAATCTATCGGAGGAATGTCCTTTGAGGATCAGGTCTCTATCATGAGAAGATGGCTTGCCAAAGTAGTTGGGTTAAATGACAAAGGTAGAGCCAATGATTGTGTTATTATATATGACTACTTAAAGTTAATGGATTCTGCTGAGATCAGAGGAGATATGAAAGAGTTTCAGGTTTTGGGCTTTATGATGACCGCCCTCCACAACTTTGCACTTAGATATGAAGTTCCAATTCTTTCTTTTGTGCAATTAAACAGGGACGGGATTAACAAAGAAACCACCGATACTGCCTCTGGCTCAGACAGGATCATCTGGCTTTGCTCCAACTTCAGTATTTATAAACATAAGTCCGACGAAGAGATCGCAAAAGACGGCCCTGAAAACGGAAACAGAAAGCTTGTTCCTGTCATTGCAAGGCACGGAGAAGGACTTCAAGACAAAGACTATATAAACATCATGATGAATGGTGCTTACGCTCAGATAACTGAAGGTAAAACAGCATTTGAATTAGAGGATAATATTTACCAAGATGAACCAGAAGAATACTCAGCCTCAGAAGACATCCCATTCGTATAAGTATGGGGACTACGGAAAACTAAAACAATTATCTTCACTTGCGGCTCAACATATTGATCAGATTTATGAATATTTCGGCATAAAAACCGGATATAAGAATGAAGTGCTAATAAAGTCGTGCTGTCCTATTCATGGAGGTGACAATCCAACAGCACTCAATATGTACTATAATGGAGACTATAAGGTTCATTATAAGTGTCGTACACATCAATGCGAGGAAATATTTGGGAATAGCCTTATTCATTTCATAAGAGCTTGCCTTTCTAGATTCAAATACAACTGGGAAAAAGAAGGGGATAAAGAAGCGACTTTCTCAGAGGCTGTAGAATTTTTGCTTTCTTTTTTGAAACAAGACTTCGATCAACTAAAGAGCGAAACTGTCAATATAGAAAAGATGAAGTTTGGCAGTTTAGTAAATTCTATATCATCTAAAAAAGCTAGAGGTCTCGGTATAACGCAGGAGCAGTATCGCCAAAAGTTAGAGGTTCCAGCAAAATACTATGTTGATAGAGGTTTTGATCGTTCTATTTTAGAAGAGTATGACGTAGGCTACTGCGATACGCCCGGAAAACCAATGTATCAAAGGGCTGTTGTGCCTATATATGATAATGAGCATAAATATATAGTCGGATGCACTGGAAGAAGTATATTTGAAAAGTGCAGCAAGTGCAATAATTATCATAACCCAGACCATAAATGCAGACACTTCCCTAAATGGTTGCACAGCAAGGGCTTCCAAAAGGAAAAGTGGTTGTATAATTACTGGAAGGCAAAAAATTATATTTTAGAAACAGGAGTTGCAATTTTAGTTGAGTCTCCGGGCAATGTATGGAGGCTCGCTGAAGCTGGGATTCATAATGCAGTCGCTATATTTGGGACTGCTTTCAACAATGACCAAAAGCATTTATTGGATGAGTCCGGAGCTCTATCTATAATTTGTTTGATGGACAATGATGATGCGGGAAAGAAGGCTGCAGAAAAAATAGAAGAAGTCTGCGGAAGGCTTTACAGGCTATATTTCCCCAACTTTAGCGCAAATGATGTAGCTGATCTAAATGTAGACAGTGTTACATCTGATATTAAACCTTTTATTCAACAAGCTATGAACGTTTATAAGGAGATCTAGAAATGGCACATAAGGAAAATGCTATTAATTATTTGGTAAACAAGGCACTTACAGACAAAGCGAAAGCTGAGTTGTCTTTAGAATTACTATTGGAAAGTGCTGTCGGAATTGGAGATCATTCGACTGGCGACTTCTATCAGAATTTAGACGAAGCTCTTGACACTTTAGTTGATGCTATTGATAGACTAGAAGTTCTTGAAAAATATTATGGAGCTGAATAATGACTCAGATTGTTGGATTTGCAGGTAAGAAACAAAGTGGCAAGAATACAGCCTGCAATTTTGTAGTTGCTATGAAATTGGCAGAGCTTGGCATTTGCAAGGCCTCTAGAATGTCAGACGATGGACTTGTAGAGGTGACTGATGTATTTGGAGAAAACCCAACTAGTGAGGAGTTTTTTCCTTTTGCAAAACCCTATGTCGATGTTGATGCTCTCTTTGACAATGAGTTAGGTGAATTCATTAAAGTTTATGCCCTAGCTGATACGCTAAAAGAAATGTCTGTAAAGATTCTTGGACTTAGAGAAGAACAAGCTTTTGGTAGTGATAAGGACAAGAATAGCAAAACAAGCCTAAGATGGGAAGATATGCCCGGAGTTATAAGCCCCGGAGAGCTTAGACACAAAGGTTTCACTAGACAACAAGCAAGTTCTTTAGGGCTAATGGTGCATGCTAAAGGCAAAATGACTGCTAGAGAAGTTTTGCAGTATGTGGGAACAGATATTTTTAGAAAGATGAACCACAATGTCTGGATCAATTCTTTTTTCTCAAAGGTCAAGTCTGATAACTCGGAAGTTGCTCTTGTTTCTGATGTTCGGTTTACAAACGAAATTCAGCAGATTCAAGAAAATGGTGGCTACGTCTTGGGTCTTACCCGAGACATATATAAGGGTGGGGATAGTCACTCTAGCGAATCAGAGCTAGATGAGGCTCTGTCTATGTGCGACACAATAATAGACAATTCCAACTTAACATTAGCTCAACAAAACGAAAAAATTTATCGTTCATTAGAACACCTAGAGAATGTTTTGCCTTCTCTGGTTCCTCCAAAAAGTTAGGATAAAAATATGGGAATCCCAATAGTCTATTTTAGAAGCAGCTCCTTTAACTGCCATAGGATGTGTCCTATGCAATATTATATGGAGTATACTCTAGGCTGGAGAGGGACATCTGGCAAAAAAGCAGACAAAGGAACTATAGTCCACAAAGTTCTCGAACTAACTGCCTTATGTAAAAAAGCTCTACAAGATGGTTTTGAAACTTTCGACGATCATGAGATTGGTGAAATTCAAACAGCTAATTATGATGCCGAGTATCTCGATGAAATAATTGATCGAGTATATGAATATTATACGTCTAGACTGCAACACCATAAATGGATACCATCAGATAAGAAACACTGTCGTGCTTGGGTCTGGAAGATATTTGACGATCACGACGGAATGTTTGATCCTAAAAACAGAAACATTGTTGATGCGGAACCACACTTCGACTTTGAGATTGAGGAGGATTGGGCAAAATACAGCTATGAGCTTGAAGATGGAACTATACTAGAGGGCAACTTAGCCCTTAAGGGTACTATAGACTTGATAACAGATGTTGATGATGGCGTTTACGAAATCATAGACTGGAAAACGGGCAAGAGGCTTGATTGGGCCACAGGAAAACAAAAGACTCCAGCAAAGCTACAAAAAGACATTCAGCTTAGAATGTATCATCTTGCTGCTAAGAAGCTTTATCCAGATGTAGATACGTTCCTAGTCACTATACATTTTATGAATGATGGTGGCCCGTTCACGGTACACTTTCAGGATAGCGATATTCCGATAACTTTAGAAATGATCCGCAAGAAGTTTGAGCTAATTAAAGATACAGAATGTCCACAGCTTAATAAAAGTTGGAAATGTCGCAAGCTCTGCTCTTCAGGTAAGACCACATTTGAAGGCACAGATATTGATCCTTTAATAGAGCGTCGTTTTGGAGCAGTATCTAAGTATGGAGAGTATATGACCAAGTGCGAGCAAACAAAATATATGATTGAGAAACATGGAATAGAATGGGTTACTCAGAATATGATGTCTCCAGAACATGTAATAGGTAAATACAAGGCTCCGGGTGAAGTATGATCTCATTACCCTTCTCTCAGGAAATGATAGACAGCGCTAAGTTAAAAGCAAATTCTCTAGGATCTATCAACAATTCTATATTAAGAGGCGCTGGAAATATAGCTGGCTATTTAGGAGAAGAGGCCTTAGCTGCATATATAGACGCTGACATAGTTAGCAACAATAGAGGGCTTGATAAATATAATCATGACCTACTATTGGAAGATGGGCATCGAATAGAAGTTAAAACAAAGAGAAGGACAGTTGCTCCTAAGCCCCATTATGATGTCTCTGTAGCTAAGACTAGTAAACATCAGCAGCCAGACATATATGCCTTTATAAGTCTTGAATTTGATAGGGCAACTAAAGACCATCCTAAAAAATACTACGGCTTAAAAAGGGTCTGGTTATGCGGATTTATGGGAGCGTGTGACTACTGGGAAATGGCTAAATTGTGGAAAAGCGGACAAATTGACAAAAGAAATAATTTCAAAACGCATGTTGACATGTATAATTTACCTATACGAGAATTACATGAAAATATTTGGGAACTAGTAAGATGAAATACGTGCCACTCCATGTCCATAGTGAATACTCTCTATTAGATGGACTCTCACAAACAAAGCATATAGCAAAGCGTCTTGAAGAGATAGAGGTGGATGCTTGTGCCCTAACAGATCACGGAACAGTTTCAGGAGCAGTAGACTTCCATAAAACAATTTCTAATGGGTTTAAGCCAATACTTGGGTGTGAACTTTATCTTTCAAAACAAGAAGCTACTTTGAAAGATCCAAGCAATGCAAAGCTAATGCATCAGGTAGTCTTAGCAAAAGATCTTGAAGGCTGGAAGAAACTACTATCCCTAGTTTCAGAGTCAAACAATCCAGAGCACTTTTATCATAAGCCAAGAGTAGGTCTCGACACTTTTCTTGAGAGCGTATCACAGTCTAGCAAGCTAGTATCATTCAGTGGTCACTTGGGGTCTCACCTTGCAAACACTGTATTAGATAATCCTAACTGGAAGAATGACGGAATAAGACAAGCTGAGAGAATGCAAGAGGCATTTGGCAAAGGTAACTTCTATATTGAAATTCAGCTAATTGATTCTTTAATTAATAAAAAAGCAAAAGAGGTAGCTGAGAAGTTAAGAGAGATATCTGAGGCTACGGGAATTCCTTGTGTAGCAACTCCAGATGCACACTATTGTAAGAGGGAAGATGCCCATGATCAAAGGGTGCTACTATGCACTTCAATGAGAAAAAGTATAGGACAGGTGCAGAATGAGTTAAAGCAGGGCAAGTCAAAATCTCTTAAGGCATTTTTTGAGTCTGATAACTATCATATTCCAAGCTATGACGATATGAAAAGGTTCCATACAGATAAAGAGCTAGATGCTACTTTGGAAATTGCAAATATGTGTAGCGAATATAATATTCTAGGCCCTCCTAACCCTCCTGTATTTGACTGTCCTAATGGAATGTCTCCAAATGACTATCTTAGATACTTGTGTCGCGAGGGATGGAGCGAAAAGATGAACCACATAGATAAGCATCATGACATGTTTGACACTTATGGTTCGAGGGTGAATAAAGAGATCAAGATTTTTACCGAGACAAATCTATCTAGTTACTTCCTAATCGTTAGAGATATTCTTAAATATGCTGACTCTAAGGGCTATTTGACTGGGCCCGGTCGTGGCAGTGCTGCGGGATGTATGGTCTCTTACCTAATGGATATAACTAAAATTGACCCAATCCCGTACAATCTTATCTTTGAGAGATTTTACAATGCTGGGCGTAACGCAGGCGGCAGGGTGTCTATGCCCGATATTGATATTGACGTTCCTAAGTGTGGTCGTGAAGATATAATCGACTATATCAAGAAAAAATACGGCAAAGACAATGTAGCACAGATTATTACTTTCCAAACGCTGAAAGGAAGAGCTGCTCTTAAACGAGTTATGGCTGCTCGTGGAAACATTAGCTTTGATGAGCAAAATGCTATTACATCCCATCTACTAGATGAGTCAAAAATTGCTGACGAGCTGCAGGACATGAGAGATGAGCTTGGGACTTCGTCAGTTATTAGCTGGGCATTGGAAAATAAATCTGACAAACTAAAAGACTGGTGCTATGTTGATGACAATGGAAATTTACAAGGTAAGTTTGCAAGGATATTTGAGCAGGCAATAAGATTAGAAGATACTAAAATTATTCAATCTAAGCATGCGGCAGGAGTTGTAGTGTCTCCACAGCCGATATATGATGTGTGCCCTATGGTGTTAGACAGAGAAGAGAAAGATCTTCTAGCTGGCTTTGAAGGCCCTAGCTGCGAAGATGCTGGCCTTTTAAAATTAGATGTTCTTGGAATCAAGATGCTTGATAAGGTCATGGAGATTCCTAAAATACTTATGGGAGTATAATTATGAAAGAGGAAGAATACAAAGAAGCTCTAGCCTCTAATGAAAGAAAGTGGGAGTTTCGCTATGAACAACAATGGCGTAAACAAAAAGAGCTTGAAGAAACAGTATCAAAACTAAGAAAAAGAATTAGGGAATTAAAGAAGGAACTAGAGAGCGATGAATAACAGGTGGATCATAGTATTTGACTGGGAAACAGATGGCCCAAATCCAGAAACGTGCAATCCAGTGGAGCTTGCTGCTATACCAGTAAATCCAAGAACGCTAGAAATCAAAAAAGAGCAGGCGTTTAGGGCTACTATCAGACCAGATGGTATAGATAGCGAAGAATACTTCACAAAGGAAAGACAGGATACTATCGCTTGGCATGCCAAGCAAAGAGGTGTTGAAACCGAAGACATCGTTAAAGACTGGAAGAGCGGTCAGAGCGAAAAAGTTGTTTGGAAAAACTTTTGTAACTATTGTTCAAAGTATGAAGTTGATAAGAAGCCGGGACAGTGGTATACAGAGCCGATTCCTTCTGGGTATAATATCATAGGATTTGACTTGGTTATTGCGAATCGTCTTGCAGAAAAATATAAAACAAAATCACCCTTTTCTAAAGTAACTAAAATAGACATGATGGATATTCTGTTTATGTGGTTTGAAAACTTAGATGAACCTAGCAGTATGAAGCTAGATGCATTTAGAAAATTCTTGGGCATGAATGCAGCACAAGCTCACGAAGCTCTATCTGATACTATTGACGAAGCCGAATTGCTTGTTAAGTTTATGAAGTTTCACAGAAGACAATCAACTGTAGGTAAGTTCAAAGGAGCTTTTGCTAGATGAGAAGATACGACTGCGGGTGTGAGTTCCATGAAGGAGAAAACGGTCTAATATTTGACCCAGAGATCACATCTATACCACTGAACTGTTCTGCTACTTGGGACTTGATCTGCGAAGGAAACACTAAAGGTGTCTTTCAACTTGAGTCTCAGTTAGGTAGATCATTAGCTAAACAGACTAAGCCTAGAAACATGGAAGAGCTTTCCGACCTGATTGCAATTATGAGGCCCGGATGCTTGGAGGCTATGGTCAAGGGCAAAAGTCTCACAATGCACTATATTGACCGCAAGCATTTTCGTGAACCTGTAGAATATCTACATAGCTCTTTAGAACCCATTCTTAAAAGCACTCAGGGCATCTTGGTATATCAAGAGCAGGCTATTCTAATAGCTACAGAAATAGCTGGCTTCGACTTACAGGAAGCAGACATCTTAAGAAAGGCTATTGGTAAGAAGAAAGCTGATGTAATGGCTAAGGTCAAAAAGTCCTTTCTAGAAGGAACTGCCAATAAGGGAATCATCAGCAAAGAGCAAGCAGAGGAAATATTCAGCTGGATTGAGAAGTCCCAAAGGTATTCTTTTAATAAGTCGCATTCAGTTAGCTATGCGTACAATGCCTATTTGACAGCATACTGCAAAGCTCACTTCCCTCATGAGTTTTTTACAGCGTATCTTAAAAATGCGGTCGGTAAGCCGGATACATTTTGGGAAGTTAATGAGCTTGTGAATAATGCAAAAATTATGGGTATTGAGGTTCTACCTCCTAATATTATTCATATGAACGAGGAGTTTAAGTTAATAGGCAAGAATCCGACATATGGAATGACAAACATAAAGAATGTTGGGTCTTCAGTTTTTAGAAAGATGATGAAGCATGTAAAAGAAAATAATATAGACTTAGAAACATGCGATTGGGATTGTTTTCTTTTACTTGTATCTCCATTTGTAAACAAAAAAGCTTTTGAATCGTTAATACTAGCTGGGGTATTTGATTGTTTTAAAATGTCTCGCTCTAAGATGCAGCATCATTTTAATTTAATAAAAGAGTTCACAAAAAGGGAAACTGAGTGGCTCAAAAATTATAAAGAAAGCTATCCAGAGAAGACCGCAGTTGAGTGCATCGAGGCTATGATAGAGGCGTCTACTGTAAAGTCCAAAACTAGACCTATATTCAGACAGGCTAGAATTCCAGTTATAGAAGATCTGCTTACAACTTACGACAATCCGGGATATGATTTATACGATTCACCATCTTGGGTTTCGAAAGTAGAAGAAGAGCTTCTGGGAATTTCTCTAACTTGCAATAAGGTAGATGAGTATGATACTAGCAGAGCCAACTGTACATGTAAAGAATTTATTGATGGGTTCAATTCACAAAAGGGTATCGTTCTTGCTGTCAAGATAGACTCCGTTAGAGAGTGGACAATAAAAAAAGGTAAGGCTAAGGGTATGAAAATGGGTTTTGTCACCGTTAGTGATACTAGCTGCTCTTTAGATAGTGTTACAGCCTTCTCAGAGGAGTGGGAAAAATACAAGAAAATGCTACATGAGGGCAATACGGTACTTATGAGGGGAATGAAAGACAAGAATAGAGGAAGTTTTTTGATAAAAAAGGTAGAACAGCTAACAAGTTAGTTTGAGAGGAACTATAATAAGGAAAAGGGATGGATGATCTAATTGAAAAAAATATGGGATTGGTCGTTTCAGTCGTCAACTCATTTAAGCCTCAGAACCATACTGAGCGAGATGACTATATACAGGCCGGAAGAATAGGGCTATGGAAGGCTTTGAAAAAATATAATCCGGACAAAGGAACGGTTCTTTCTACATATGCTTGGAATCCTATTCGTTGGGAAATCATTAAAGAGATAAAAAGCGTAAAGAAAGGTAAAGGAACTTCCTTGAATATTGTTTCTCCGCCTTGGTACAAACCAAAAGATGAACTTTGGGAAGTTCTACCTACGACAATACTCTCAGATGAGGAAATCGACTTTTTACAGCTTAGAAAGATGGGATACAAGCTTGCTGAAATGGCAGATATATCTGGTAGAACAAATTCTTATGTTAAAAGAATATTTTATAAAGCTATAAGAAAAATAAGGGAAAACAATGCGTAAGAAAAAAGTTCTTTTTGTAACAGAATCACATCAAGTAGCATCAGGGTTTGGAACCTATGCTAAACAGGTACTTCCTAGGCTAAATGCTACGGGGAAATATGAGCTTGCAGAATTTGCCTCTTATAGTAGTATGGTGGAAGAACCAAATGTCGATTGGTTATTCTTTTCTAATATGCCTAAAACAGATAGAGACCACGAAATTTACAATCAGACTCCTGTAAATCATTTCGGACTTTGGAGATTTGACAATGTCGTTCTGAATTTTAAGCCGGATATAGTTCTTACCTATAGAGATCCTTGGATGGATCAGTGGATTGGAGATTCTGCTACAAGACCATATTTCCACTGGGTTTGGATGCCAACGGTAGACTCTGCACCACAAAAAACCAAATGGATTCAAAACTTCAGAAAGCCGGATGCTCTTCTAGCTTATTCTGAATATGGAGAAAAGGTGCTGCTGGAACAATCTAATAACAGACTTAATGTTGTTGGTTGTGCATCTCCAGCTATAGATCCAGAGGTTTACAAGCCAGTCGCCAGCAAAAGAACTCTAAGAAAAGAACTTGGCATTGATCCAGATATAAATATCTTTGGAACAGTAATGAGAAATCAAAGACGAAAATTATTTTTTGAGCTTATGAAGGCCTTCAAAATATTTCTCGAAAAAGCTCCAAAGGAAATAGCAGAAAAGACATTTCTATACCTGCACACGAGCTACCCTGAGAGGTCAGGATGGGACATAAGCTTAGGTATACAAGAGTTTGGACTGCAAGAAAAGGTCTTATCTACATATATATGCAGGGCGTGCAAAAAGTTTTCCTGTCTCAAATATCAAGACGCTATAACAACATGTCCTCATTGCAACCAAAGAGCTGCCGTGATGCCCAGCGTGGGGCTTGGCTTGGAAATACCAGACCTTGTAAAGGTATACAACATAATGGACCTATACGTGCAGTACGCTATATGTGAGGGCTTTGGGATGCCTCAAGTAGAGGCTGCAGCCTGTGGTGTTCCTATAGCTGCTGTAAACTACAGCGCTATGGAAGATGTTGTTAAATTTACAGGCGGTTATCCTATTGACTATAAGTTGTATCGAGAGCTTGAAGTTGGAGCAGATAGAGCAAGGCCAGATAATGAACATATGGCTAATATCCTCATAGATCATTTTTCTATGTCTGAAGAAGAAAAAAACAGGAAGATGATGCTGACTAGAGTCAATACTCTAAAAAGATATGATTGGGATCGAACTGCTAAGGTTTGGGAGGATTATATAGATAGCTATAGCCCAACAGGGGCTCAGAGCCAGTATGAAACCTTCCCTTATCAGCATGTCAATATACCGGACTCTATTCCTGAAGGGTTAACTCCAGAAGCTTTTGTAAGATGGTGCTACGCTGCGGTTTTGCAAGACCCAAAAGGAGCTTACTCCTATGAGGCAACAGAGCTCATACAGTCGATCTGTTTAGGCGCTCATGCTGAGACAATGGAAAGATTTGACGATAAGATTGCTTGGGACATTATAACCAGAAAAGCTAAGAACAAGCTTCTTGTTGAGCAGGTACGAACAGGAAGGCAACAAATGATTGTTGACGATTTTATAAAAGAGGCTTATCAAAGAAAAGAAAGAGTCTAAATGAATATTCTTTTTATAGGTCCCTACAGGCAAAGTGATGCTTGGGGAAAAACAAGTAGAGGTTTTATAAAAACTTTATTATCTCTTGAAGATTTTAGTGTTACCGCCAGACCAATATTTATGTCTGACCAACAGTCTGGATCTGTGGACGCAGATATACTTAGGTGTGAGTCTAATAAAAAAGACAGATATGATGTTTTAATACAGCATATGCTTCCTAATTTTATGGTCTATGATTCTAGATTTGAACAGGTTGTAGGAATAACTAGTTTCGAGACTGCTAACTGCAGAGCTTGGGATAATAATCTTAATCTATTAGATAAAATTTTTGTTACAACTGTGGCTGAGAAGAATGGGCTTTCAGCCAATCTAAAATCCAAAACATATAATATAGGAGCTGCTAAAGATAAAGCAGATAGCTCTGTAGACAAAACCTTTAGTCCTTTTACATTTTATAGCATAGGGGGAGGCTTGGAAAGTAGAAGTGGAATAAAAGACTCCTTATCTGCATACTGCACGGAGTTCAATATAAATGACAATGTAAAATTTGTCTTACAGGCTAACGATACACAAAGAGCCACAAACTTGATACAGCAGGTTTACTCCGATTTGGGCCTTTACTCATCCGATTATTACCCCGAGATACACATTGTTAATGACCCAGAAGGGCTACATGAAAATTGCAACTGCTTTGTGGATTGTTCATATTCTCTAGGTTTTGGCTACGAAAATTTAGCCGCGCTTTCCGCAGGCTCAACATCTATAGTTTTAAAGAACTCTGGAAAAGACGAGTATATTAATAAAGAAAACGGATTCACAGTAGAGTCTTTTGAAGAGATGGTCGCTTGTCCTGATAGACCTATGGCGGGAATTTTTACAGCAAAAGAAACATGCTTTAAGCCTATTATCAGTTCGATTAAAAAACAAATGAGAGATTGCTTTTCAAATAAGATTGACTATCTTGCTAAATCTAGAAAGTGTAAAGAATTAGCGCTGTCGATTAGCCATGAAGCAAGAGCTTCTAAGATCAAGGAGATACTATGCTCGTAACTTCAAACATTATAAACTCTGCTTTTAGAAAGCAGGGAGATAGACTAAAGTGCCTATGCGTATGTCGAGAAAATGAAAAGTATATATCTAGCTTGTCTGACATAAACTGTGATATATACATAATTGCAAAAGATGGAGTTTCTGGGTGGAAGACAACCGTATCAAAATTGCCAAACAATATATTTGTATTGACAAAAGACATATCTCAAATTAGCTCAACTGAGTTTGATTTTATAATGTGTCACGATAGATTGCACGAATTCGACCTCGCACACGCTATATCGCAGACATTGCATATACCTTTGCTGACAGTCGATCATGTCTCAAGTGCTATAAAACAAAAGCTGCCAATGGCATCAAAGATAGAAGCAGACACCCAACAATTTTTGTACCGGGTTGGAGATATTAATATATCAACTTCGAAAGCAATAAAAGACAGTTGGAGTAGTTCTACATACGGAATATCCATTGAGATTCCTCCTTTTGTAGAGCAGTATAGTAATACGGAAAAGACGAAATCCTTTGTTATTGACAATAATATACCGTCGCAGTATGCGTCACAATTGGAGCAGATAGTGTCTGGATCTGAGTGTGAGTTGAGATTTGGAGACAAAAATGAAATAGACATTTCTGCCTTTAAGTTTTATATTAATACTTGGAATAACATAGATAATAAGACGCTTGAAGCAATGTCTTTTGGTTGTATAACATTTTCTCCAAGAAGTGAAGAAACAGAGAGGGTTATAGAACATGGTGTAAATGGAATTCTTTATGATAATATAGAAGATCTTAAACAGTTAATGTCCGAAGCCGCTACAGGCAAGTATGACGAAATAGCAAAAGCTTCTATTGATTACATATCGAGCAACTATTCTAACAAAGTAGAGTACAATAAGAAGTGGAATCAAGTTCTTTCTTTCTTATCTAACTCCTTTTTTACAAGGAAATAAAAATGAAGAGTATTATTTATGTTGATGGTAAAAGCTCTCCTGCTATATTTGATAGCAATAATGAGTCTTTAAGAATAGTGAACGAGAAGGAGATTGACTCACTACCAGATGCTGTTTTTGAAGAGCTGGAAACTTTAGACGTTATAGAGTTCCTTGAGGACGATGAGCTACTTGCAAAGATTGTCGGAAAGCTTCGTCACGGAGGCAAATTAAAGATAAGCGGGAATGATGCGATACAGGTATTAACCGCTGCGTCTAGTGGCGCCTGTAGTCTAGAGGAGGCCAATAAGCTAATACTAAACGGTAGAAAGAGATTAATTTCAGTTCATGATTTAAAAAAGAAACTAACTTCCTTTGGCTTAAATATAACCTTAGTAGGTATAGTTGGAAGTAGATATACTTTGGAGGCACAAAGACAATGAGTGAAGAAACACCTGCAATATCACCCATGCACACACCATGCTTGGGATGTACGTTTATGACTAATGAGGAGCATAAACAAATAGGATGTCAAGTTGGTCGCATAGAAAAATACCGCGAGCAAGGAGCGGATGTAATTGATGTCTATGACGACAATGGAAATGAGTTCTTTGTGGTCAACGACAGGCTCTGCGTTTATAAAAGGGACAAGGAGTGGGCAAAGGGTATATCTAAGAAGAAAAGAGCTGAAGAGGTAAATAGAGAGCTAAAGCTGAAATATCATGCTATGGTTGTCTACGATTATGAGAATGATATAGATGACTTGTTTGAGACTCTGGACACATTAGAGAATCAAGATAATCCTCCTATTATAGTAACTATTATGAATAGGTGCACAAATGTTTTGCAAAAAGACATAGTAAGGCTAATAACGGCTAGGAACTACCAAAATATAGAATGGAGATTTCAAACATTCTTTGATAACGACGCAACCAATAGAGAGTGTATAGACTTAGTAATTGACAATACAAAATATGAATACAAAGTTTTGTTCTATGTGACATTTAAGTCGTCGTTTAAGGTTCCTGAGAGCTTTTCTGAAGATGTTCAAAAATATATAGTTGAAGATATGAACAACCTTGCTTATGCGTATTGCAACAAGGAAGAGAATGGTGAGCTCGTAAACATAAATATGCATCTAAAACATGCTGGTAACTCTTTCAATATCCCTATTGTTGAAAAGCTTAAGGAGTTTGAAGAAGGAGTGAAGCCCTACATACACAACATAGAAGATATTTGTCCTAGTATGAAAGTTTAGAATGAGCAATCGCCACACTAAAAAAATATTCCAAACTTTAAATAATGTCTCTGATATAGACGTTATGATACCTGTTGCTGGGCTAGGTAAAAGAATGAAGTCTTACGGACCGAAAGCTTTGATACCTATAAAGTATGGACAAAACATACTGCAGAGACAGCTAGGTATTATGGATGAGACATTAGTAAGTTATAATCTTATTTTAATATGTGGCTTTGAAGCAGAAAAGATGATAAGTTCTTCTCCTGCTGGCGCTATAAAGGTGGAAAATGAGTTATATGAAGATACCAATATTGCTAGAAGTGTTGCGATTGGTCTAAGATCTATACCTAACTGCAATAGGCTACTGCTTGTTAATGGAGACTTAGTCTTCTCTAAGAATGCAATTAGCTCTATAGACTATAGTAGATCTTCAATATTGGCATCTAATGACTACATGTCAGATAATGAAGTTGGATGTATTGTAAACTCAAGGGGCAATTTGGAGAATATGATGTATGACCTTCCAAAGAAGTGGGCTCAAATAGCCTACTTCCAAGATAAAGAATTGGATATGTTGAGGTCAATCGCATGCAATAGAAAAAATCGCAAGATGTTTATGTTTGAAATAATTAACAAGATTATTGAAGAAGGAGGGATCTTCAAATGTGTAGAAGACCCCTCTATTAGGATTGTTGATGTAGACACATCTAAAGATATAAAAAAAGCAAAGGATATTATATGAAGATAATTGTAGAGCAAGCTTTAGGTAGAATGGCTTTGGGTATTACTAGCTCTTTTGCTATGATACCAGACTGCCATGTAGCTTTTTGGGACTCTTCCACAAAAGCTTCGATGGATATGTTTGATGAGTTTAAGCCGGATTTAGTTTTTGCTTCATCCGACCAACTAAAAGACGAGGCATTTGCAATAGCTGTTTCTAGATATCCTAATTCAGTCGTGATATCTATTGGAGATGTTAATCAAAACCTTATAAATCCTATATTATCAATAAATAACACTAGCAAAAATGATATGCCCAATATAGAATTTGAAGGTGGTGTAATGTTAGGTAAAATTGGAAAACCTGAGTATGACGATTCCTTATATTCAGATGTTCTATGCCTAACAGAAGATATATTGCCTACAGAAGAAAACCAAAACGTTCTACATTTCTTAAGCTCTTCCTACAATACAAAAATACTTGGCCCCGTTCATTTCGACGTAACAAGTTATTTAGGTCTTGTCAACGACCAGCAAAGAGCAACCGCTTTAGCATCTACAAAAGTATTTGTTGATCTAGGTAGCGAGTCAAAGTATGATGCTCTTTGGCTAGGAAAGCATGTGGTGGAAGCATCTTCAAACATATCAAAACTAAAAACGGCTATAGATAAGGGTATTGAAGAAGGCGAAAATATAATTGGAAAGATAAGAGTAAAAAATAAAACCTACTTTGATTTGTGCGCACAGATATTATCATTTTTAGGAATGAACCAAGCAGCCTCATTCTTGATGAATAAAAAAGGAGAAGCTCTAGTATGATAGGATTTTTATTAAAACAAACATTTGACAACTCTATCTTGCCATATATTGAGAGCAATAAAGAGTGTTGTGTTTTTAGTATGGGATCTCCAACCTCAAATTTTAAGAAGCCATTTCTTCAGGCCTTAAGAGTATATGATTTCGATAAAACCATTGTTGCAACAGATATTACAACGGCAATGATGGCCTGTGATCTAATACTACCTAAGAAAAAGTACTTCTACATTACAGATCTTGAGTGGATGGGGCACAAGCCATTGATATATCAAGAACTGAGAGACATATATCTCAATGAAGAGCTAGACCTTATAGTCTCAAACGAAACCAATTATAGAATTATAAAGAACCTATTTAAAGAGCCGAAGTTTATTGTGAAGAACTGGGATTTTAGTGAGATAGAAAAATGAACGAAGAAAAATATCAGAATCTAACAGACACTCAGAAAAAAGCATATTTGAAAAAGTCTTATTACGATAAAAATATGAGCTGGATAGCCATATCTAAGGAGCTTTCTACATATCCAAATAAAGTTCGCAGAGAAGCCAAGAGGCTTGGTATAGATTCTAGAGACAAGAGTCAAGCTCAGAAGGTGGCTCTTGAACAAGGGAGGTCTGAACACCCAACAGAAGGAACTAATAGAAGCGAAGAAACCCGAATAAAAATTAGTGATGGTCAAGGCAAGGTCTGGGATAATCTTAGCGATAAAGAAAGGGCAAAAAGATCTAAATTAGGTAGAGAATCTTGGGATAAAAAGACAGATGCTCAAAAGAAAGATATTATTGCTAAAGGAAGTGACGCTATCAGAAGGGCGTCTAGAGAAGGGTCTAAATTAGAAAAATTTATACTTAGTGAGCTAACAAAGAGGAAATATAAGGTACAATTTCATAGAGAGCAGTGGCTTAAAAACCAGAATCTCGAAACAGACCTCTTTATAGAGGATCTAAGGACAGTAATAGAAGTAGATGGCCCTTCTCATTTTGAACCTGTTTGGGGTGAGGAGAACTTAATAAAGAATCAGCGGTCTGACTTAGAAAAAACAGGATTGGTATTGGAACAAGGACTTGTTTTGATTAGAATTAAACAGACTAAGAGGATCTCAAACAGATATATGAGAACTGTACTGAATGAGCTACTTGAGGTTATAGACAGGATTGAGAAAAAGTTTCCCGAGGAAAATAAGAGGTATATAGAAATATGAATAAGAAAAGCGATCTAGATCAAATTGTAATGGATGTAGAGGAAGAAATTGCTGAAGCTGAAGAAGGTTCTGAGGGTCAAGCAATTGGTCCTTATAATCCCGGATGGAGCGAATATGTTTTAGACCATCTTGACGATAGTGAGTTGCGAGATGGAAACCCTACAGTAGATGGCTTGCGTAGAGTTACCGAAAAGGTCTTTGGTGATATTCTTATGTCATCCAGTCACATCTATAATCATGATACTTCTCGTGGAGTATGCACAATTAAACATACTTTACAGATACGAAAGCACTCTACGGGCGATATAATAACTGTAGACGGATGTGTAGATGTTAATAGAAGTAATATTCCACACCCTTTCAACCAACACTTGGTTGCTACAGCAGATACTAGAGCTGAAGGTAAAGCTATCCGAAGAGCTCTGAAGATTAGAGTTGTTACCGCAGAAGAGATGCAAAACTCCGATGAGGACGATCTTCTCGCAGCTGAAGAGAATATCACAGACCAACAAATTCTAGCTATTAATCAGATGTGTAAGCGACTTGATGTTAATTTGGAAAAGGCTGTTAAGTCTTCTTGTGCTGGCGCTGAGTCAGTTCGAGCTGTTAGCAACCTACAGGGAAGAATGATTCTATCATCTCTGTCCGAATACCAACGTAACCCTTCAATCATCCCAGAGGATGTGTCAGGTTACGATTCAAACTGGCGTGAAACATTTGATACCGGAGGTAAATAACATGAGAGCAAGAGTTAGAGCGTCTAACGATTTATGGTTTGAAGCAGATGCTGAAACAGAAGAAGATCTATTCAAGCAAGTTGCTAGGATTCAAGAAGTTTTCCAGCATAACAGATGCGGAAAATGTTCTTCAGAGAATGTAAAGTTCATCTGCAGATTTGATAGTTCTGAAAATGACTGGCTTGAGGTTGTATGTCAAGACTGCAGAGCTAAGCTGATCTTTGGAAGAACCAAGAAGGGCGGTCAGATCTATCCTAAGATTAGATGGGATCAACTTTCTCAAAAGCAGCAAGAACAAAGAGCCAATGAAAAAGGATATTCTGAAAAGAATAGAGGATATCTACCCGATAAAGGTTGGTTTGTATACAAGCCTCCAGCGTCCTAGAGGCCATCAGACATCTTGTTTTAAAAAAGGAAGGGGGTTTTATACCCCCTTTTTTTATTCATCCTCTTTGGACTTATCTTTTTTATAACTGAATATCTTGTTGAACCATTTTTTTCTGTCGGTGCAACCACATTCGCTATCGCCCATAATCTTATTGATTCTTTCGTCCGTTATTCCGAACTTCTTGAGAACTTTCTCTATTGTATCTCCAAGGCCTTTTGACATATCGTCGTCAAGAGAATAGCCTTCGCTTTCTATTTCTGCGATAGCCTCTTGTTCGTCGAGCTTTTCTTTATTTGGTTCTGCCACGAATATATTATCCTCCTGTTTAATTTTTGTCACACCATGAATTTTAGCAAAGTTTGCTCTAAATTTATGATCGTTTTGACATTTGTGAAATAAGTTTTTGGTCATAGGCCAATCAAATATAGGACAATGTCCTTCATATCTGCATTGACAGCCATCAAGTATATTTTTTGTTTCTTCCATAATTAAAATTCCTTTTAACTTATTGTTACTGTTCCTGTTACAGGATCTTGGTAGCCTCCACCTCCGGGTAATTCTATTTGACCATTATGCAGACACTCACAATCCCACGCACCTATTGTTCCACGATATGTTAATAAATCAACATTGTTGGTACATGTCCCTCCCAATAGATTAGGCCGAAATCTATGATAGTCACCAATTTCAAGCTTTGGCCCAGCTCCATCTGCATGTCCCCAGCAATTAGGAGAACATGCCCAGTTGTCCGCATCTCTAGAAGCACTCCAATTGTGATCATATGGTACAAAAACAATATCGAGCGCAAAATTGCAGACAGCGCATTCCTTCACTCCACTTGCGACTTGCCCCGGCCCTCCTGCTGCTCCACAACAACATAGACTAACAAGAACATCCATTCCGCTACAAGCGAAGGGATCTCCATAGGGGTCATCTCCTCCGGGACTGCCAGCGCTACACAACGTTCCTGAACCTACCCACTTTTCATATCTATGCTCCCTAATATCTATTGGCACGAAACCGTCAAGATCTTCCTTTGCATCTTCAGTAATATAACATCCTGCACTCATTCCTCCGTAACCACCTAGATTCACATATTGATTGTTATATCTACCGCTTCTACACGCCTCATACCCGATCTCTCCGTCTTGAAGAGATATACTAGCTGATACACTTCCAGATGCACCAACAAAGCTTATGTCTGCCGTTAGGCTATGCCCTCCTGATGGACAAGGACAACAAGTATAAGTTGCGCATGGGCTGTTAATGCCGGGATCGCTTTTAGAAAGATCCATAGCCGCTTTACATTCGCCTGAAGGACAACCTGAAATTGCCAGATTAGTCCCACCAATCGACCCGCACATACAACATTGATTACCACCACTTGGTCCTACTACTATAAAAGTATTAGGCATAAACATTCCTCCTTATATGTTTTCCGAACCTACAAATAATCCCTCTGGAGTGAAATACAGTCTCTTCATTTGAACTTCGAATCCTGAACCTACACAGGTTATTCCTCTAACAACCTCTACTGTAGTATTCGCTCCGCTACATGCTGTCTTGTCAAGAGAGATACTAATACTATTAGAGGAGGATGAGAGACTAAACCCAGCTCCAACACTGATTTCCTCAATTCTATTACTTCCTACTTGGCTTCCATTGCAGTCATTAAATTTAAGTTTGCTGTTTAGCTTGTAATCACACGCATTTGCATCAATGGTTTCTAATTCTAAACCTGAACCAACGGTGAGCGAGTCGAATATATTACCACCTATCGTAGGCTGAGGAGCCGATAGTGTAGCCGTACTACTGCTCACACCGAGTTTAAGACCATCGCCAACAATTATATTTTCAAAAGCCTTATAATCAGCTACCGTAGTAGCTCCGGGCTTACAACCATCCATTCCACCTTTAATTCTAAAGTTAGCATCAATATAATAGTCACAGTCTTCTTGTGTTCCTAGACCTTCATATGTTTCTCTAAGCTGCAGACCCGTTCCAAGCGAAATATTATCAAATATCTTACTACCGATCTTCTGTTGAGGCGCACTTATAGTAGCCGTAGCCTCATCGGTGCCAGCACTATAAGAAATTTTAAGACCGTCTCCGAGAACAATCTTATTGTACGGCTTAAAGTCAGTCTCTTCATAAGAACTTCCGGGCTTACATCCGGTCATACCGCCTTTAATAAGCATACTAGCATCAAGAGTATAATCGCAGTCTTCTTGTGTTCCTTCACCTAGATATACTTCTCTAAGTTGCAAGCCCGTTCCAAGTGTAATATCGTCAAATATCTTACTGCCGATCTTCTGTTGGGGTGCTTTTATCGTGTATTCGCAACCTGAAGTGCCTCTGGTTATTTGTAAACCATCACTGAAGTGAAGCAATTGAGCAGTTTCAGTGACAGCGCCATCGCCGCCTGCACTAATTTTTTCGGCTGTTCCCGGCTTGCATCCTGTCATTCCTCCCCTTATAGAGAAGATACTATTAAGTGTGATCTCACATGGTTTAGTTGCGTCATATTCTCCAGCCTTAAGACCAGTTCCAAAGGTAATTTTTTGATACCTGTCACTTGTCGGATTAGGAACTTGGCTATAAGCGTTAGTATTACAAGCAGCTGCATTAGCGAATAGAGGCGCAACAGATGCATCAACGCGGAACGTACCGCCTCCCATGTCATCAACTGAGAGTCCGGTTCCAAAAGACAAACAACTGAAGCCACTACAAGGCTCGCCATTTTTCCAGTGGAACTGAGGTGTACAGGAGTCCCCACCAAGGTCTTTAACACTACCGAATTTTCCTGAAACTGTTACATAATTACATCCAGACGCATGACCTTCCCAGAGAGTGAACTGATCCTCTGGAAATTTGATCTGTTCCCAGTCTATGATACAATCGGTAGTAGCGGTGCCTGTTGAAGTGGGGCCATTAGGCTGTATCATTATAGGAAGTCTTGTTCTTATTTCAAGTGCATTGCCTTGCTGAAAACCAAGAGCAGTTCTTTGAGCGTCGTTCATAGCGGTATCGACGCCCGTGATACCCTTACCCATAATAAGATTAAGATCAGTGAAAGTGCCTATTGCATTAATCGTGTCTGCGCACCCAGCAGCAGTTGAACTCATACATGTCCCGCTATGCCCTGCATATAAAGTCCCGCCGTTGCTGCCGCTTACATCAAGATACCAATCACAGTCTTGTCCTGCTTGAGTCCTGATTAATTGGAAACCAGTTCGAGGTATAATATTGCCAAACGCAATACCACTAAACAACCTTGTTCCCGGAGCCAAGTCTAATGAATATGTACAAGCATCTACTGAGGCTAGTTTGAGACCACTTCCTACGTTCAGTTTGGTATATGGCTTGTAGGTCGTTATTTCATCGCTGGTATCATGGCATCCCGTTCTTCCACCCTTGATGTACATACCAACGTTAATGTCATAGTCACAATACTCGCTTCGCTCACTTGGTATGATTTCAAATCCGGTTCCAAAATTAAGGGAATCAAATGGTCCTCCCGGAGTTGTGAAAAAACCACAACTATTAGCGCCCTTCAAGTGCGGTAAAACCCCTTGTATCTCATATTCACATTCAGCTGTGTTCTCGACCAACTTTAGCCCAGAGCCTACAAGCAGATTTCTATACCATTTCCAATCATTAACTGAATAATTGGTTCCGGGCTTACATCCGGTCATGCCGCCTTTGATTCTTGTTCTGGCATCTACATTTATATGGCAAGGATTAGTAGGGTCTACTTCCACCATTAAGCCTGATCTAAAATTAATGCCTGTAAAATACCCATTTATAGCGGGGTCTGTAGTAACACAAGCCGTACTTTGACGAGAAGACCAAGGAATGGAAGGTTGCGAACTTATCTGATAAGTGCACTCATCTATAAGGGTGTCTATTACAAGTCCTGTTCCAAAGACTAGATTTCTAAAGGGCTTATAGGTCGTTAAATCGGTTTTGGTTACATCATAATACTCGGCGCCATCGCTAGGACATCCTCTGTATCCTCCGCTAATTGTTGTTCTTGCGTCAACATGTATCTTACATGCATCTTCGGGATCTTGAGTAACTATCAATCCAGATCTAAAGTTAATTCCGGTAGCATAACCATCTATAGCAGGAAGATTGGTAACACACGCAGTGCCTTGTCTTGACTCCCATTTTATATTGCTAAAGGCATTTAGAGTATAAGTGCCCCCCATTCCATAACAATCTCCAGTTCCACTAAGCTGCAATCCTGATCCAAATTTCAGCAGGCTAAAGTTAAGAGGCGTGTCAAATGGAACGGTGCCACTAGGCTGACAGCTCCCAGAAACATCTGCAATCTGTGGGAACTTTCCTGATATTTCAACATAATCACATCCCTTGTGATTTCCTTTGTAGAGTTCAAACTGACAATCCGAGAATTTTATCTGTTCCCAACTGTCAACGCAGGATTCAGCAGATCCTCCTGCAAATCCAGTAGCACTGTTATATATAGGAAGTCTAACATCCATAGAAATTGCTTGTATGCTATTTCCTGTTCCATCATGCCCAGTTAAACCACAATGCCCACTAAACGGAGTATCGTAATTTACCGTTATATTAGAGCCTTTTATACCAGATCCAAATACAATAGTGTCTTGCGTCGTTATCTTTGAACTCTCATCAAGACAGCCATATGCTAAACTATCCATGCATGTGCCGCTCTCAAGATAACAAAGCTCTGAGCCCGAGCCTCCACTGCTGAGCATCGGGTAATATGTACAAGCTAAAGAGTCATAAAATGCAAAGAACTTTTCTCCAGAGGGTATTCCCTTGGCCCAAGTTGGATTGGTAAGTTCGATATGTCCGTCTCTATAAGGGTCTCCACCACTATCGTAGTAGGGGTTAGAAGGCGTAGCTATATCTAACGTTAGTAAATCGTCTCTGCTTCCTCCGGGTAAAATATCACCCCCTGTGTTATGAACCTGTATAATCTTATACTGTATAGGGGTTGTCCATACCCCTCTTGCCTTATCAAACCTTAAGTCAATCGGTCCAACTGGCCAAGTCTCAGGCTTTCTTAAGTGATGATCTAGGAAATAATTAGCTTCTCCCTCGTTTATAAAATTTCCTTGTTTAGCGGAACTTTCGACATCTCTCAGGTTTGGGATAGGTTTACCATTAAGATCATATCCCCAGCCATGAAGCAGTAGTGGACCTTTATGAGCCAGCGGTCTTATGTCTGAAGGGAAGCCTCCGCCTTCGACCTTGTATGCTTCCATAGACATTGGCCCTGCAGGAACCTGACCATGAACTATACTTATAACATTAGTATGGTTATTAGGGCCATTCTCGTCGTATTCATTGTGTTTTGGAGTGCCCACACTAGCGAATGGATCTAAGTAGTCTACACTAATTTTAACGCCACCATATCTAAGGCCGCTCTCTTTAAAGTCGTACCCATTAAGAGGAGGAAGTGCCATAGTAGGCTGATTTCTAGTGCCCGTGCAGGTGCCTCCTTTAGGGATAAACTCAGACTTATAATATGGCACCGTTTCTTGATCATGGTCTCCATGTGTTTTTGGGTGAACCGGCGTAAATAAAGCATCGTCACTTACACCTCCCTGTCTAAGCCATCCACTAGAGTTTCCGAGACTAAGCTGTCTAGGCGAAATTTTAGAAACATTGTAAAGCTTTTGTGCGCTTGAAGGAATACCCGTAATACTTACCTGCCCTGCTGTGCCAACAGTCATGGTAGTTCCATTAGTGGCGTTTTGCTTAGACCTTTGCTTCATCTGCTTTCTAGCTAGAGCTGCTCTTTCATTTGCCTCTGCTAGAGCTTTTTGAAGTTTATTTCTTTCTCTTTGAATCTTTCTAATTTCTTGAGCTCTCTTACCCATCTTAGAAAGTCTATTGGCATTATATTTAGCAAACTTTCCAAAAGAAGGGGTAAAGGTGTTGAGTGTATAAACTGTTGTAAAACCATTTTCACCATAGTTTACAGTTATATTAGTAATATTAGGACCAAAGCTACCATTCCAAGGAACACTAACAACTCCATTGTAAGAATGATTGCCTCCACCAGCGCTAAAGCTGCTAGCTTGGATATTTATGAAATTCATTGTGTTCTGACTAGATCTCAACTCAGAACCGAGTCTTCTAGTTGGCGTTCCGGGGAAGTTAATAGATCCCCTTTCACCTTCCTGCATGTAGGTTACAGAATCTCTAATTTTTTCTGACATAGCGCTAATAGGAGCATTCATCAGATTATGATAGCCATCATACTCCCAAGGAACAAGCTGGTCGTCAGCTACAAAATGAACTTGTCCCGGAGGTCCTTTAAGAAACTTCGGCCCATACCTAACAGTGTTACTTCTCATTGGAAGAGCAACTTCATCTGGGGTTTTTCTTCTTACAGCAATAGCAAGCGTCCCATCCGTGCCTCTAGTTCCATCTGCATTAAATTGAAGTCCACCTTTAAGAACATTTAGATTTGCGCCACTAACACCTGAAGTTATAGCTGTTTCTATTAAGCCGCCAAAATTTGGATTGATACCACCTAAATCTTTTTCGAGACCACTCTCTATTACTGGGCTATCAAGTTTAAACAGAGCTGTAGCATATGCGCCATATTCAAGAGGCTTCTCATCAACAGCTCCTTTAAGATATACCGAAAGACCTCTGCCATCACTAGCATTGTGAGTTACAAATTCTCCCTGCTGCACGACAACCCCAGAACCTATTCCTGTTCCTATCTCATAAAACCTACAAAAAGGAGTAACTTTATTCGTCTCGTCTGCAAAAAACGATAGCTTTTCTCCGGGCTGACCCTCTGTACTACAAGGAAGTTTTAAGACATCAGTTGTTCCTTGAGCAGGCCATCCACCGTCATTAGTCGGGTTATCGCTATATATTATCTGACCGGAATCTGAATCGGTTCTATAACAAACATAAGGAAGCTGTACTAGAAATTGCTTACCATAGTAAGTTTCGGCCCAATCTACAATAAATTGATGAATCTTTTTAAGGTCTTCATTTCTATTATCTGTAGGGTCTTGATCTGGTTGAAAGGCTAAATTATAGCCTATCATATTTAACAAGGCTGCTGAGAGCGCATCTGCCCCAAGTCCCATTCCAGTAAAGTTTGGAAAATGAATATTCGGGCCTTGTATGTTTAAATTTCCTCTAACCCATTGACCAAATTCAGTTCCTGCTCCTTGATTGTATGCAATAGCATAGTTGAACCATTCATCAAATCCACCTATAGCCATCCTGATTTCTTTTTCATGGATTTCTATATAATGAGCACCATAAGAACCATATCCCGGAATAGAATCTCCTACTATAGGTACGGTCATGCTAGCAGCAAGAGGTCTGATATCTAAATATATCTTCCAGTCGCCTGCTTCTCTACCTGTTAAACTAGTATTGTCAGCGACTGTCAAGTTTTTAGCGGAGTCATATCCCCAGAACTGTATGATGCGTGATGAGGCTGCAGATTGCTGATATACAGTTTGTACATAGCCGCCATAAACAAAACCCTGAGAAGGTTCATTTCTAAGCTCTCTGCCAACATTCTTTGCAATAACATTATCGGTCGCTGCAACAAATGATTCTATTTCACCTAAAGATGGCTGTGTAGCTCTTTTAGCTACTCTAACTTTAATACATTTTTGACCTGTGCTGGTTACTAATAGTTCTATATAATAATCACATCCAGTTTCAGCACAAATCTGACTTACTAAATCCAAGACACTTATACTTGGGCCCGGTATTCTATAAAATGTTGGGGCAAATGGTATCTCTGAAAGGTCAACATAATAGTTGGCAACCGGACCATATCCTCCAGCTGCAGCAAGAGCAGAGTCATTGGTGTCTTGTGGACTAAATACCATACCATATGCGCCACCATCAGAGGCAACATCTGATACTCCATTGGGCGCCCTATAGCAAGCATACCCATAGGGAGAATATTTAGGGTCTGGGAAACCAGATAAAAGCCTTTGGATTGAGTTCCTTAAAAGTACATAAGGAGTTCCTTCGTTGTTATTGACTGCTCCCCCAAAGCCGTTGGCGGGAGAACCGAAATAGGCCCCATTTACTGCCGTCCAAGGACAGCTTGTTCCCTGAGATTCAAGCCATCCATAAGCATTTATGAGATTATAAACATCTCCTACTTCTCCTGCATAGTCACTAACAATAACCTCTAGATTGGATAAAATAATTCTAGGATCAACTATAGTCACTGTATAGACAGGGTTGGCACTGGCACTAGCATCCACTGTCCAAGCTTGAACAATTCCAGCGAACTCAAAGATGTCTGAAGAAGTGCCAGAGTTGCCTCCCATTCTAAAATAAACAGGAGTTCCAATAGTAGGTTTTATAAACCCCGGATCGGGAGCATGTGTTGTAATTCTTTGTCCGGGAAGTGGGTAATAAACTTTAGGGCCGGTGCAGTTATCTTCTACTAGAGTAACAGTTAGCGTAGACTGCTGTTCATTCCATCCTAAGCTGGTTGATACCGATTGGACACTAGCGCCTAAGAAAACAATTTGTTCTTTAGGGCCGTGTATACTTGCTGGTGAACACGTTTGCTTCTGTGACATATTTAGTCCTTAATTAACAGTCTGTATGAACCCAAGATATATTCCTTGTATATCTTCCTGCTATAGGATCATAAGTTTCAGAGTCGCTAGTAATATAGTATGTTTCATATGTATCCTCTATTCCTTGCTGTACCGAAGCTATAAATTGATCGTAAAATGTCTGTGGAGAGCCCGATGAAAGCTCTCCTGTACAAGCCTGAGCCGTATACAATGGAACGACAAATGCCTCTACTGTCAGGTCTGTTGTGGATGCTGTCTTTGTGCCAATATCCTGAAATAAAGGACCATTAGCCCTTCCTAATATTACATGGCTGGCAGTTACAGGGACAGCTTTTGACTTTGTTAAACTTATATTCTCAGCCAAAGCTTGTTCATTGCAAGGTGTTGGTCTATTGGAATATGTGAATGAGTATGTTACTGTTGCCTCACTAATATTATAGCCTACAGACTGACTAATTGGTTCTACTTGAAGGTCTAATAATGTGGTTGAATATGCAGGAACTTCTCTATAAATTTCAAGAGCTCTATTGTAAAACGTAGTTCCGCTTATTGTTCTACCTGAAGCTCCTGTCGCTGGTGTGCCGCCGCTACTCCTAAAGGCAGAAGCTGCAAGCCCCTCTTTAGCATGACCTATACCAACACCACCCTCGTCATATCTTTCTAGACCTTCAATTTCACCATCAACCGTAACTGTCACTATAGCACTCTCTCGACTGCCCTCCAAGTTTACATCATACTTGTCTATATATAACCCAGTTGTAATCCCTGATGCGGTATAGCCCGTAGGTCCAGCTAATGGTGTGCCTATATATGTGTCTGTAACAGAGGTATTTCCACCTGCAATGTTTAAGCCTATGTTTCTATCTACTAAAACGGCGGTTGACCCAACACCACTAATACCGCTACCGTCTACCTGACCACTGACGACGCTCGAATCGTACTTAAGAATGCCGAAGTCCGTTTCTCCTGATCTTGTGGGACTTGCCCCACCGGCTTGTCCAATATTCAAAAATGCATTTACTGCTCTGTCTATACCAGCCGCTGCTTCTTTAACCCCTCCTTCTTGAGCAGCAAAGCCCATCATTGTTTGAAGATTCTGCTGAACTTGAACTTGGAACCACACAGAGGTTTTCTCTATGCCTCCTCCGGTTAGAGAGGTGCTTGATCCTTTATCATAAATAGATACTGAATATTCTATATCTTTAGTTTGTAGTGTACCCGGCACCTTATCACTTCCAAAGGTGTATTTTGTAGTTCCGGAATACTCTGTTCCGCTTGTTGACGCTCCAATTGAAATGGAGTTTGGACAGAACATCTCTATGCTATAATCAACCCTTTGAGTCCACTGATCTGGGCTAGAAAAATCAATACTTTGAATTGTTACATTATTTGCATAAATTCCAACAACCTCTGGGCAACTACCTGATTCTCCTGACCCTGTAGCCATCGGTACAAAAGTGCCCTCAATGCAAGCAAGGTCTTTATTTACTGCTTGAGACAAGGCATTTTTAGCTTGAAAAGTTTTCCATATATTAGTAGTGCCGTCTGCATCACCATGTCCGGCTGGGCCGGTTCCACTGCCAAGTACACCAACTGTAGAAGGCAGTAGGCTGCCGTTTAACGTTAAGTTGAATCCTCCTCCAATGGTTGTTCCATCGTTGGTTCTAAATACCTCCCTGCTTATATCCAACATTGGACTGGGCTTAAACTCATAAAGACTACTAGTCTCGCCATCAGCGAAACCGTAAATCTGTAATCTAACTCCTGAATATGACATATTTCATTTCCTCCTTATAACCCAGTAGGTCCCATTCCATCATTATTTACCTTGTTTTCTAAAGCCTGAATTCTATCTCCAAATTTTCTAGCTATTGCTGAATCTATAGCAGCTTGAACAACCTTACCTATTTGATTCTGTACATCTGATGCCATAACTTTAACAGTAACCTCCGGAGTTTGAAGTGTAAGTTTTATTTCTTCTGGTATTTTAGGTATTAGATTTGCTGCTTCTTTCATTCCTTTTACAACTAGATCGAAGTTGCTAAATACTGTGCCGCCACCTTCAAAGATACCTCTTAAATTATCTATAGCTGCAATAAAGGCAGTTTCATCTGAAAGCAAAGGAGTAGTAGCCATAGCTTCCGGGTGAACACCTGCGCCTACTGTGCCAGAACCAAGACTCTCCAAAAGTTCGCTTACGAAGTCTGCTGGTCTAGGGCTTCGAAGCTCCATAGTCGTAGCTCCGCCGCTCTTTGAACCGGGATAGTCGGGGTGGGTTCCGGGGAAGAAGGGGAGAGTTGTAGCTCCTCCGGGCATAAAGGGTTTAAGTGCGCCCCCAATTCCAGCGCCAAGTCCGCCGGGCATAAAGGGTTTAATTCCACCTCCAAGGCCTCCCAAAAGTATCGACAAGGGATTAGGTGGGATTTTCGCTGGTTGAGGATCTCTTCCGAAAAAATCCTCTGCATTAATAGGAGGTTTATTGGGAAATGGCTTACGTCCTAGTGTCCCATCCCACGGAATGTAGTCTTCTGGAGGATCTGCGGGAAGAGGAATAGCTTGACCCGGTCCGGGCGAAGGGAACATTGGCCACGTCTGGTCGCCGCCTCCACCGCCTCCGGGTGGGGTTGGAGCGGTAACTGAACATGCTTTAACCATCAGACATGCATTCTTTAGGAATTGTATTATTTTTTCTGCTGCAGCAAGAGGTGTATCGGTAAGCTTAACCTTTCTTTGGTTAATTCCCATGTTCTTTGAAAGTTGATTTGCTAACTGTTGATTTGGAGCAGCTTGAGCTTGAGCTTGCTGTTTAGCCTGAGCTTTCTGTTTGGCTTTAGCTGGAGAGCTTTCGGGCCCTATACCAAGCCTTCTTTCCATATCTGCTATCGTTTTGCCTATAGCCTCACTTTGAGCTGATCTTCTATCAAAGTAACCACCTTCTTCAAATTCTCCTAAACCTTTCTTCTCTCTTGCAGCCTTAGCTCTTGCTAGTTGCGCGTCTATTTTTTCTTTATTGCGACGCATACGAGCTATTCTTTCTCTCATACCTTGTTCAGTGCCCGGCATGCCTTGATAATTGCTTATACCTGTTGTGAACCCGCTTTGAGAGTCTCCCCTTACAGCATAATTGTAGATAGGATCTCCGGGTCTAGCAGGCATATCTTTTATAGACTGTAACCTTGCCTTGTTATCTTCCTCCGTTAGTTTTGATGAGGGTCCCGGTTGTCCAATCTGCATAATTTGACCTACAGGCTTACCGCTCAAGATAGCGTTTGTCGCAGCAGTGGCATTTCCAGCAGCAGCCGCCGCTTCAGCCTTTCTAGCTTCCTCTTGCGCTGCGTTAAACGCATCTTTCTCTCCGCTGGTAGTAGTGCGAGGGCCTCCTGTAGAAACCGGATCAACGTTTTGGTTTGCTGCTTGCATCGCCTCAAGTTCTGCAACCGTCATACCGAGCGCTGCTGCAGCTGCTTCTTTATCTTCTGGAGTTGGTTTGTATTGAAATCCAGTTACACCATCAGGACTTACACCCCCAGACGCGGGTCCAATTTTCGGAATCTCTACTTTTCCCCTCGGTATAAGCTGGGGATCTATATTCTGGAAGCCGCCCATGCCGCCGCCTCCAAATAAGGAGCCTAGTCCACCACCACCAAGGAAGCTTCCAAAGCCTTGTAAAGCAGGACCAACACTAGAAAGCAATGAATCAAATCCGGGATAACCTGATGACCCTGTTAGTTTGGCTCTTTTCGTTTCTAGTTCTAATATTTTTTCTTGAGCAGCCTTTATCGCCTCGGTATCTCCAGTTTCTTTTGCTCCTTCAAGGATAACTTTTTGTTTTTGTATCGCTTTATTCAACCTGTCAATAAGACTATTTCTAGTTTTCTCTTTTTGTAGGGCTATTCCAGCTTCCTCTGCAGCCGCACCAGCAGCAGCTTGACCTTGGCCCATAATTTCAAACGTACTTGAGAGGCCATCCCATATAGCTTGGCCAGTGTTTGCAATTCCATCCACAATAGGCTTAATTCCGGCAGCAAGACCTTCCGCTACAGTCCCAAAAATAGTGCCACCAAATGTGTCCTTAAATGCGTCTACAATCGGCTTGCCTATTCCAATTGCTGTATCTAATAGAGTACCTCCAAAGGTTTTAAGACCTTCCCAAGCATTCTTTAAATATTCTAAGAATTTATTAAGATCAATAGGGCCTCCAGCTCCACCGCCAGCACCGCCTCCAATACTAACTTCTTCGCCGGCTAAGAAAGCGATAAGTTTATCTATAGCTGCTGTAAAGCAATCGCAAAGGCCTCCGCCTCCTCCACCAAGCATACCTCCGAGCATGCCTCCTCGTCCGCCTCCCATTTGGAGTGCTCTGTTTCCACCGCCCGGAATTAAGTTAGGGTTAAAGCCAATAGGATTCATACCACCAAGAATGCCTAATCCACCTCCTAAGCCTCCTGCTCCAAGGTTGTGTTGTCCCATCATGCCGCCCATACCGCCCATTCCAATAGACTGTAAGAACTGCTTTAATGGAGTATTAAACATATGTTGGAAGCCAGCTGTTTGTCCTGCCATACCGCCCAATATAGCAGGTCCCATGCCAGACATTCCGGGTATGCCTCCCATTCCGGGCATAACCATTCCACCGCCCATCTTTCCTTGCAGTGGCATCATGTTGCCCATTCCGAGCATACCCATGATTGGACCCATCATTGGATTCTGAGCGCCAGCTTGAGGCTTGAACTTCTTAGGCTTCTCGTAGATTCCCATATCTTTAAGAAGTTTTATTTCTTGTTTCTTCTGTTTATCTTCATCCTGCAATAAAGACTTATACATCTTCATTGTTTCTTCTATTGCATCAGGAGCCATTCCAAACTTGGAAAGCATTCTTTCTATATTTGTTAAGAGTCTTGCTCCTCCAGACGTTCCAGCAGCAGCGTCTACTCCTCCAGATCTACCCGCAAGGTCGCTAAACTTCTGAAGGAGATTATTTAGTTGTTGACCTCTCTTAGAGTCTAAACCTCCTGTAATGCCGCCCAACCTGTTTTGGAACTCTTTATCGAGCTGCTCTCTAGGTGAAGATCCTCCTATTCCAAATGCCTGTTGTTGTATTGCTCCCTGAGCACCACCCATACCGTACAGCTTAGTAAAGTGATCTATTTGTTTTTGCTGTAGTTTCTGCATTATCTCGCCCATCATTGGGCTGTTGAGAATAGCCTGCATTCCATTACCACCGCTGAACTGATCCATCTGTTGCAGCATTTGCATAAATTCAATTGGGCCAGAAAGAGGACCCAGTTGATCTACAAGGGCCATCAGATCTTGCATGCTATTAATGCTAGAGACATTCATTCCTATGCCTCCACTAGTAAATCCAGCTCCAACTGGTCCTCCTGCTTGGAATTTAGGAAGTGTGCCCGTTGAGTTTATATAATCTAATCTTTGTTTTCCTAACTTAGCAACGGACTGCTTTTTAATAATATATTCTCCGCCTTCTGCTTCAAGCTTTATGCCACCCTGACTGTGTGATGGACCTGTTAAATAACCACCCAAAGAGGCCACTGCTCCAGCATTATCAGACGCCTGATCTTTGAAAGTTCTAGGTGAAGCATCGTCATTGGCTTTTTTCCCATTTTCTTGATCTCTAATTTCTTTAAGAACAGCTACAGCTTGTGATGTATTAGATGCGGTATCTAATTGAGCTTGAGTCTCTGTATTCAAATCCATAAGCAACTTATCTGCCGCCTCATCTTTACCCATCTTTCTAAGTTCTTGATAGACTCTGTTTACGTTGCCGCCTCTGCTCTCGTTGTTTTTCTGCTCTAATCTTTCCCTACCTACTCTTGCTTGAGCTTCTAGAAGGTCTCTTTTTTGAAGCCTTCCTCCACCTACTCTTTCTATACCAAACTGGTTCTTTTCTGCTGCTCTCGCTTTAGCAGCTGCTTCAGCAGTTATTCTTCCCATTTCAACTAGCTCGTCAAGAATTCTATCAAAAAGAACTCCTGTCTTATTGAGATCTTTGTCGCCACCCTCGGAATATGTGATCTGATCCAAGCGAGCTTTCCAAGCTTTGTCGCTAGCTAATGATTGTTTCTTAAGCCTTTCAAGATAGCCTTTCTCATAAGCTTCAAGACCCTGATCAAGTTTTGATTCGTCTATACGCTTGAAATCTATTTCTGTCCTCTCTCTTTCTGGTGTCTTCATAAGTCCCGCTTGGTTGACTTTATTTAACATATCTGTAGCGTTATCGAACTCACTCAGGTCCGCGCCGAAACCGGGAACTCCATAAGCGCCGAATATATTATCTAAAAGCTCAGGTATGCCCTTTGTATACTGTTGACCGGGAGCTCCGGTTCCTGCTGAAGCACTTCCTGTCAAACTAACACCTGTGAGTTCAGCGAGTTTTCTAACAGCGGAGGTGTCCAACGTGCCCGCATCATATTGTTCCATTAGCTGTGATTTTATCGTGTCGTCAATAGCATCGTCCATCGTAAATGGAACGGCCTCTGTCGTTTCCTTCCTTTTAACAGCAACTATTTTTCCGCGCTCATCTTCAGCATCTGTAGCCGCCTGTGCTGCCTTTTCATTTTCAACAGCTTCCTTATTTTGTATGTCCATCAAATCATTAGCTTTTTTACCAGCCTCTTCCAATCTGGTCTTAAAAGTTCCGAGCTCTGTATTTGCAAGATTTAAGGCAGCTTTATGGGCATCTATTGATTCAGTGTCCTTTTCTAAAGCTCCAATTTGTTTCTTTATTGCTTCTTCAACTCTAGAAGCTCTATCTTTTTGCTCCTGAACAACAGCGGCAGCTTGGTCCTGAGCTATCTGTTTAGCAGCCTCCATTATACCTTTAACAGTACTTCCCATTTGGGCACCAAACTCATCCATAGCCGGCTTGAACAATGCTGGGAAATCAACCTTGCTGAGATCTTCGAACGGTTTTCCTGCCGGAGCCATAGATTGACTAATGGCCTGCAATATTCCTTGCATTGGACCTTCTACAGCTAAGAATGAAGAAGATACCGCTTGATTGAATACTGCGGGAAATTCACTAGCAAATTTGGCGAAGAAGCCTTGCCTTGCAGATTCTATATCTTGCTCACTAGCGCCCTGACTTCTTAATATAGGGGCTATTTGAGAATCAAAATTAGACATCATAGCGTTAAACTCTTGCATGCTAAGAGTTCCGCCGGACATCGCTTTAGAGAAGCTTGCAAATGGAAGCATAATCTCTCTGAGCATCTGACCTCTTCTAATAGGATCGCTTTCACCCTCGACACGAGACATTTGATTCATGAAGTACTTAGCTTGTTGCTCAGCAGTCATTTGAGCTTTTTGTATGTCCGCAAGAGTTTGGTTAACCGCTTCTAATCTGCTGGTATCCTCTGTTAAAGCTTCAAGAGCCTTAGTTTCTCTTTCTATAGCCTTTTCATTTTCTACTAAACGATCTATAAGATCTCTTGTAGTAGCATCAAACCCTGCAAGTTCCCCTGATTCCAACTGGCTCTGAAGTTCAGCAGCATTTGTGTTCGGATCTGGTAGTCCTGCAGAACCTAGCTGAGACCTTAAGTTTGCATTTTCTTGTCTGAGATTTTCAACATTCTGCTGTTGCTGTGCAGCATTAAGGCTTGTTGCTCCTGATCCTATAGCAGACAACTTATCAAATAGGTTGCGATTTGCTCTTGCTATGTAGTCTGTATTGCTACTAAACCTTTCCATTGCCGAGTTTGTTCTTTGTATTATGTCTAGAGCCTTCAAGGAAGCATCTATTCTGCTTTGTTCTAACTTTATTGACTCATTTACAATACTAATAAGAGATTTTTGAGCATTGGTTATAGATGTATAGAAGCCTGCCAGTGCCGCTCTAGCCTTTTCCGAGGCTTCTCCAAAACGACTCATCAACCCTTGGAAGTCTTCTCCTTCTAAAGCACCTTTAAGAGTTATACTCTCTTGACCCTGTCTCCCAGCAGAAATATCCAATCCCGCTCTTAGTGAGCTTTGAATCGCTGGAGGAAGATCTTCAAAGATAACACCCAGTTTACCGAGCTCATCTTTCAATATAGTAAGGAGCTGTTCCCGAGTAGCTATCTGACCATCGTTAGCCTTTTCAGCAACTCTAGCAACATTTTGTAGAAGGTCTGGCAGTATTTGTTGAACTCTTATCATCTCAGACATGCCGCTTGTATTCATTCCACTCATATTTCCAACTCTTTGGATTCCGGAATCTATAGCTTCTTGCGTTGAGGTTTCTAAATTATCAAATGGATTGATCATACCCCTGTCGGATATTTGAATACCTCCGCCTCCTCCTGCCATAGTTTTAGCAGCAAACCCAGAAAGGTCATCAGCAGCCATCTTGAATCTACTGGAGGCCTCTTGGCCTGCCTTAGCAAGTCTTTCGATAGCTATAACAAACATATCTACTATTACAGTGCCTTTCTTGAGCACTCTATTCATCATCTCCTGACGCGCAGCCTGAGCTAGCATTTGAACATTGTTTTCGGTCTGAATCCTAACAAGATTTCCCATAATATCAAGAGTGTGGTTCATCTCATCATTGTTATGTCCGGTTACTTCTCGAAGTGCTCCAAAGTTATCTCTTAATTCCTCAATATTAGTCGGATCAAGACCTAAAGACATAGCTCCGCCAAATGTTGATTTGACGAGGTCGCTTTGTGCCTTCATTGAGTCTTGAAGTCCGACAAAAAGTTTCTGCTCCATAAACTTACTAAGTGCCTTGCCTTGCTTTCCTGTATCCTCCAGAACTCCCTGTAAAGCACGAAAACTAGCCTGCGCCTCATCAAGAGTTGGCTCTCCGGTATCAAGGACTGTTATTAGAGCAGCCATTTTGGGAAGTGTCTGGTTTCCAGACATGAAATCAGCTTGTCCTATGAAGCTCTCTACCATCTTGCCAAAGGCTTCATTCATCTTAGCTACAAATTCTTCGGTTAGAGCTTCAAGCTGTTTATTTGCAGTTTCAAGAGTGTCGGCTTGGCGACCACTTCCGGTAAAATCAAAGAAGTCGCCCATCTTTTCAACTGCAGCGCCTATAGTCGCTCCGATTCCAGCAAAAATAGCAACAGTCGGTGCGGCGAAGCCCCCTGTAAGAACCGTTGCAATAGTTCCTACTATAGCTCCTAACGCACCTCCCACCATAGCTCCCGTACCAGTCCCTTCAAGACCCGCTTTCCTTTCCATTCCCGCTGCTTCATACGAGAGGTTGGCAGCTGTAGCTTGATCTTTAAACACCTTGTCTATTCTGGTTGTTAAGGCATTTATTTGCCGAGAGCTCGCCCCAGAACCCACCTGAATAAATTTGTCTAGAGCTTCGGTAGCATTGTCAACAGATTTACCAAGTCTCTCAAAAGCTTCAAATTCAGCTTGTCTTGCAAGAGCTATATACCAATCACTTAAAGCCTTTGTAGCTGTATATAATCCTCCTATGAGAAGAGTCAATCCTGCCATCATTGGATTGAAGAGAGCTATTGCTCCGGCTATGCCGGCCACCCCAACCATACTGCCAGCAGCTTCAGAGGCGACGGCTGTTTTTGCTGCCGACGCTCCTCCGACATAACCTTCAACGCCTTCTACTCTACCTTTTACCTTTGAGCCGGCAAGCATCTCCCCTATTTCTCTTCCTACATACCCACCAATTAGAACTCCAGCGGTTGCTCCTAAAGTGGCGCCCATTGCGATTCCTATTTTAGGGGCCGCATTTAGAAGGCCCTGTTTGAGTGTTTTGAGACCTTCTTTAAAACTCTCTGACAAAAGACTTCCGCCAAGGGTTCCAGCTGCAGAACCAACTCCTGAACCAGCCGCATTGCCCATCACACCAGTCATAATGCCGCCAATCATGGTTTTGCCAAATGGAGCGGCTGCAGCAGCAGAACGACCAAGTGCTAAAGGCGCCGCTGATCCTGCGGCATTTGTCGCTGCCGTGCTATATTTACTAAAGGCTTGCATTGCACTACTTGTTGCAAGGCCATTAATAAGTGTCGGCAGCATCTTAAATGAAGCAATAACAGAAGGAAGCGCAGTACCCAGCATGACGATGCTCATAATAGCACCTTCCATAGTACTAAAGTCTAGCATCATAAGGGCAAAGGCTGTAGACATAGCTGCTTCACCAAGTGCCGACATCCCGCCCATAGCCCCTCTGTTAAGGCTAGTATTCGCAGGAGGTGGCATAGTCCCATATCTACCTTTTCCTCTTCTTACAACACCGCCAGCAGCATAGCGGTTCATTTCTCTTAAATTTCCATACCCTATAGACTGTGCAGAACTTTTATTTATTACAAACTCACCGGGCGTTAAGAGAGCGGGAACGGTGTCTGTTCCGGTTCCTCTGATAGAGCCTCCAGTATTAACACGCTGTGGATTGAATCTTGATTTGGGGTTCGCCATCTGATCTTTAACACCCTTTAGCTTACCCGTTTTGAATTCTTTTGCATACCCCTTTCCATAAGTGTCATCCTTCGGGACTTGCTTAGAGAAGCCTCCTGTTCCTCCTTCTCTAATCTCTGCGCCAATTCTCGCCATAATTGGAGTAGCTTCAGCAAGGAAGTCAGCAGCTTTTTGATTTTTAACTTTTGTTAAAAATGTTTTAATATTACCTGAAGTATATCTTGTTTTTGCATCAGTTGGAGGTTTTGTGAGACCTGTTCCAAAGTTTTGAGCTATAGAACCAAGTCCCGCAGGAAAGTCAAATGGTGCGTTTGCAGCGTCTCTATCTTTCTCGCTGTAAGGAGCTCCAGATCTGAGAAGAATCATCTCAAAAATATTGCCAATAATATTATCTATATTAGCATTTTCCATTATCGCTACTTGTTCTGGCTGGCTAAGACTCTCAGCCCTTGTATCACTCTGTAGGTGCTTAGAACCTTTATTCATGGCACTTATGACACTTTGATATATTTGCTCTTCAATAGATTCAGAAACTTCTGCCTCTAAACTTCTAGCCTTCAAAGAGAATAAAGTATCTTTTGCAGCTGTTGCTTGAACTTTCTTGTCTAGTTTTTTCGCTTCGGGATCACTGCTCAATCTCAATATGCGATAGTCTTTATTTTTTTCAAGCTCTTTTTTGATTTCTCCTTTGTTAAGACGCCCGACAATATCTTTGCCCATACCCATAGGGCTTAAGAATGCTCCCCCATATGTATCGGGTCCATCTCCCGCTATACCTGCCAACTGTGATTCAAATAATTTTTGTTCCTGTGGGGTGAGGACATCTACTTCCCTCATCATGCCCACTCCCTCTATGTCTGTTTTCCCTTGAAATTTTGGCCTCTTGCTGGTTCTCAGATCCTTTATAGTCCCATAACGGTTCCTTGTTCTGCGAACCTTTCCTCCGCCTGCATATCTATTCATGCTAGCCAGATTCTCAGCCCCTATAGCATTTGTAGATCCTTTGTTTATAACAAACTCTCCGGGAGTTAGCATTGCAGGAACAGTATCTCTATTGCCTCTTCCGGGAACTAAACCACCAGCAGAGAAGCCTCTTCTTGGCCCTCTTGCTGCTCCTCGCGGTGCCGCTGAGACAGCCTTCCCGAGCCTGTCCATTGCGGAGACAAGTCTTTTTGATGACTGAGTAAAGTTGTTCGTAATGGCTTTACTTAATGCATTGAGAGCGGTGTTGTTCTTGTTAAGTGATGCACTGTTAGTTGCTAGTGCGCTAGCGGAACTTGCAGCACCGGGAGAAGGTTTTCCTGCAACAACACCACCAACCCTTGCTCCTAAACCACCAGCTCCACCCATTCCTTTTGTAGAACCGAAGAAACCTTGACCAAACGCAAAAGCTCCTTTAGCTATTTTCATGGCAGCTAGTTGTGTTAGTAAAGGTAGAATGGGAGCGAGAGATTCCCCGAGAGTAATAAATGCATTGGCTGTATCTATAGCAAACTTTGCAAGATTCTGGAAAGTGCTTGAGTCTGCTATTTTACGAATAAAATCATCAAACCTAGCGCCTAGAATTTCAAATTGCTTGACTAAAGGTGTTAAGCCTTTTTTAACATCGCTGCCAAGACCTTCTATTGCACCTTGAGCTCCAACCGCAAGTGCTCGTTCAGCTTTTTGAAACTCTCTAATAGCAGGAATTAATTTACCCACCTGACGCATACCACCTAATTCTTCAGTGATCGCTGAGAGAGTAACCGCATCTCCCTTTTGCACAATCCTGTCTAGCTCTTTGGAGAGTACTCTAAAAGATTCATAAAGGCCGATAAACTTACCTTCTGTATTAGTAAGTTCTATTCCCAGACCTTTGAGCATATCTATTGTTCCACGGCGCTGCAATCTAGTAAAGATAGTTCTTAAACCAGTTGCAATCGTTTCTGCAGATTCACGAGTAGTAGATCTAACAGCAGTAAATACAGCATTGAACTCATTAAGGGATTGAATAGGATCTTTAAATTGACCGGCAGCTGTTGCAAAAACACCACCAGCACGCCTAACGGCTGCAATCAAGTCCTGAGACTCAACAGCAAACTTCTTAGATACCTTGTTCATAGAGCCGAGAACCTTTTCAGCATCAGAAGCTCTAATGCCAAACTGCGCGAGTGCTGCGATAAGACCTTCTGCAGTTTGCTCCATGTCTCCAAAAGTAGGAGCTAAGCTAGAGCGAGCGATAGCCTTCATAGAAGCCTCTACTTCTCTAATGCTTTGACCTGTCTGAGAGAAAAGTCTAGCTATATTAGCAAGCTCGTTAGCACTAATACCGAGTTCTTTAGAGGTTCCAGCGATAGCATTTCTTAAACCGCCAAGTTGCGTAGCTGTTCTGCCAGTAACCTGCTCAAGCTTTACCATTTCTCTTTGAAATTCAAGAGCATTTCCAGTTGCTTCTGCTATTGCACCTCCAAGCCTAAATACCGTAGCGGTCACAATGCCTGCTGCGGCAAAACGCTTGAATGTAAGTGCAGTTTCTCGACCGAGCATTTGCATGGCGCCAACAGCCTTTTGCGTCTGTGCTGTAGCGGCTCTAAGGTTTTGACTCAACTTTCCTGTTGCTGCTCCGGCTTTTGAGAAGCCACCGGCAGTAGCAGTAGTTGCGACTCCAACATTTTTCAAGCTTTTAGAGGTGGAGGCCGCTGATGCTTGAAGTTGCTTCATACCCTTATTGAGAGTTGTTATCTGACTAGACGCGCTAGAAACTTGTCCTGTCTGTAGATTTACAGGAACTGAAATACCAGCGAGCTGTTGCTTTATACTATTAGTAACAGCCTTGATATTTTTTGGGCCCTGCAGGATAACGTGGGCATTAATGTTAAAAGCCATATATGGTAAACCTTAAAAAAAAATGGCCATACCTATAGACAGAATCTAAAAGTATGACCACTTGTCCGTGTTTATTCTTCGGATGCTTCTTCAGCTTCCTCAGATTCTTCTTCTCCGGTCTCAGGCTCTTCTTCCTCTACTTCAGCCTTTGGAGCAGCTTTTTTTCGAGTAGTCTTAGCCTTCGTAGTTTTTCTCTTTCTAGGAGCTTTAGGTTTTTCTTCTTCTGCCTCAGCCTCTTCTTCAGGGTCTGCGGTTTCAGATACCTCTTCTTCCTCCTGTTCAGGTTCTTCTACGGGATCGCCATTATCATCTAAAAATGGGGAAAAATCAACATCGTATTGTCCTTCGTCGTCTACAGGTCTTCCTTCTGTATCAACAAATTCAAACTTTTCGTCGTCGATCCATTTTATCAGATTTCCAGTCTCATCAATATGCCTACCCTCTCTGTCAACCAGTCTTCCTTCTTTATCAACAAGTCTATTATTTTCATTAACAAACTTGAATCTTTGTAAAAACTGGTTTTCAGGCAACTGACTGTCTACATCTTCACTTCCTGATAATAGGTAGTAAAAATGTGATGCTCCAGCTGCTGCAACAGGGTCATCTTGATTGAGAAGGTAATCATCCAAACCATTCTCGAAATACGGCTCTCCGTTATCATTATACACCAAACATGAAGCAAATAGATAGTTAAATCTAGCGGCATCAGCTTTGCCTTCACATGTATTTGAATCTAGATCAGTTCGACTAGAAAGAAGTGTAACCATCTGCGTTCTGGCATCTGCCATTTCTAATGCGATCTTCTTCGCTCTAGACAACTTGATACCACCAGCTTTAAGCTTAAACTCTCCATCTAGAACCTTTTTCCTTAAAGATTGGTATTCTTCTTCTCGACTATCGCTCCAGAGCTTTCTTTTTCTAAGTTCTGATTCAAGCTGTTCTCGAAGCATATCTCCTCTTTGAAGGGCTTCGTTAAAGGCCTTGGATCTAATCTCATTGGCCTTTCTAATTTCTTCAACTTTAGGGCGACGAACAGCATATGTTTTGTCGTCAACTTCAAAAGTTCTTTTTTCTTTAGTGTTTTCTGCCATTTTATTACTCCTCGTTATTCCTGATAACAAAATTGGTTACATATCTATTCCAGCTCAATGTGTACTGAGCTATTTCGCTTTGGGCTCCTCTTAAATTAGAATTTCCCAAATCTAAAATTTTTGTTCTTATGTCATTCCATACTTCTCTAAACTCAGCTTCTTCTTCAGTAAGATCTCTATATGGAATTCCGTGTCCCCAAAGGTCTCCCAGATTTTCTTCTAGAATAGCTAAGGTTCCTATAGTTGTAGTATCGAATTTCTTTTTTAATATATTAAGTAGTCTCTTTTTAGATGAGTCTCTATATCTATCTTCAGAATTCTTTGATCTCGGTCTTTTTCGATAATCGTCACCCTCGAACTCTTTCATTCCTAATACCTCCTTATTTTCTTCTTCTATCTCTTGCCTGTGCTGCGGCTTGTCTATTTAGATCCATTTTAACGTCAAGCAAGTCTGATTCTTTTACCTCGCCTTGTCTTCGTATTTGTTTTATTCTTTGTCCGAGCCTTAAATTTTCTCCTTTATCATTAACGTCAAAAATTTCTTTTGCCTCATTAACATTGTTAGCCATTATGAACAGTTCATCACCCTCTTTGTCTGCAAGCTCGTCTATTCTCTTCTTCTTCTGTTCTTTCTCTCTCTTTCTACTTTCATAGATCATCCAACCGTCAAAACAATCATCGTCATTTATTACATTCTCATCTGGGCAGTCTGGATGTTGTTGTGCATTGTCATACATCTTACATACCGAAACCATTGCTCGTTGATACTGGTTAAGGTGTGAAGACGGTATAACAACAGCTTCTTCATTTCTAGGGCCGAAAAAATTTGCTGAGGGATTACCGAAAACATTTTGCTTGCTAACAACCCAGTAGCTTCTCCAAGGATCAGTTCTGGCAAGCTCCCTCATCTGCGTTTGGTCAATGCCGTCTGCTTGTCTTGCTGCGTAAGCTCTTTCCATTATCTGAGAATCAGAATTGAAATAGGAATTTTCCGTATAAATCCTATTTCCTTCCATGTCATATGTGCAAACAGCTGCTAGAAATTGATCCTTTACAGACTTCCTATACCACTCTAAAGTCATAGGAGCAATAGAATATTTCTTGGCTAATCCGTCATTCATAGCCTTCCTTATTCCTGCCAATTTCCTTCTTATTGAATCAGCTGCCTTTTTATCAAAAACAGTCTCAAACAACTCAACCTTCATGTCATCAATAGTTTTTTCTGACTCTTTGAAAGCCTCTTCATTTTCATAAGTCCAAATCCCCTTGTTGTGAAGATAGTCTGCAGCTTCTTGATCTGTTAATAACTGCTTAAATGAGGCTTCTAGTACAGCCTCGTAAGCTATCTCTTCAGCTAAAAGTATTTGATCCGGATTTGGATTTATTATCTTGTATCTACTTCTGCCAATTTTAAAAAAGGTAGATCCCGAAAGTAGTTTTGCGACTAATCGCTCTTTTTCATATTGTTCCATACTTATTGTAAAGAAAGTCTAGCTGCTTCATACAGACCATTAGAAACAGCAAACAGAGGTTCTTCTGCATGTTTAATTTCTGAAATAGGTACTGGGAAGCCTTCTGCTGTAAGCTCTCTTAATCTCTCCACAAATCCTAAAACTAGGGAGGTTCCACCAGCAATAACAATAGGCATTTCCATCGTTACGTTTGGCAACTGTTTCTTGGGTGTCTTTTCATATAGCTCTTTGAACTTCTCAACAACATAAGAAAGAAGAGATTCATAATAAATAGATATAGCTCTCTGGATTCCATTAGTTGAGTCATAAAGACTGAAATCTGCTTTTTCCTTTATAGAAGTAACAACATTGTGTGTCTCGTCCGTATGTTTAGCGGCGTGAGAATCAATCCAGTCTCCACCTCTACTTAGAGAAAATGCAAATACGGGCATTCCCATAAAAGAATATACTATATTGCACATACCGGCTCCAAAGCTCATTCCAATTCCAGTATACTGCGTATCTGCAAGCTCTGAATAAACTACAGCTAAACCTTCGGTCATAACATTGATATCTTTGTATCCTATTTCTGAGAATACACTATGTAAGATTTGCTTGTGATACTCAACGTCAAAATCTGCATCAATTGGTTCTGCTGGTACACAATAGTACAGAACATCATTCTTTGCTTTTGGTTTACCGGCTACTGCTTTAATAAGTTCGCTAACCATAAGATTAGATACTGGGTGTTTAGGATTTAGAACACCTTGAGACATAGGTCTTAAGCACTCTTGATGAAATAGGTTTGCAAACTTAAATGCATCGTCTCCTAAGACATATAGCTCACCGTCTACTTTTACATAGTGTGCTCCCGCATTTTTTAGCATGTTTTCACCGAATTGGTGTGCAGAGCCTTCTAGAAATTTAGATGGGTTTAATTTAAAGAAAGCGTCTCTGACTTTTCTAAACTTTTTATTTCCATCTTCATGTTCTGCGCAAGAAATGAATCCTGTTCCAATATCTATCCCTACAGCTCTCCTACTAGCTGATTTTGCATCTTTATTGCTCATTATTACCTCATCTACATTAGGGTGATAAGAGTATATTTCCTTACCATCAAAAGTGGAAACTTCCTCTTCCTTATTTATAATATTCCGCTCTATATATATTGTATCTTCAACAGGCGAAGGTTGTTCATTATTCGGCACACTTTGTGGCTGTATTTCTACAAAAGCTTGCCTATACCCAGACATTCTCTCAAGTCTTCTTGGGGTGTTCATAAACTTCCCCTATTCTAGAATTTCCAAAAGACGTTTCTATTTTTGGCATTTCGTAAAAGAACTCATCAGGACCATCCTTTTTTAAGACGGGAACATCATCCTTAGAAGAAAATGCCTTATGTTCCTTCCCTTCCTGTTCTTTTTTATGTTTTCCAAAGTCTGTATATTTCGAAAGGGTCTTAATAGTAAAAAATATTAGCCAAGAAAGGCCAGCTATTGAAACAAAGGCAATTGTAAGAATCTTTATCAAATAGTCTACTATATCCACTATCAATCCTTTTATTTTAAAGAGTCAGTAGATTCACTCGCCTAAATGCTTGCCAAGGCTATCGCTTCACTACTGACAAAAAGAGGGGCTAAGATAACCCAGCCCCTCAGTTTGAAAGTATAAACAAGTGAATTACTTGTTAATGCTAAGATAATCTTCGCGACTTGCCCACCAATTGGCTCCAGAAGCTGATCCACCGCTAGCGAGTTGATCTGCTGCATGAAGAACAGTGAAGTCATTGAAGGTGCTGTAACTGTAAGTAACAGTCGCATTACCACCACCGGCGTCTCCTCCTCCGTAGGATACAGAAGACAGCTTGTTTTTATTTCCAAGCCACAATCTTGTTCCTTCGCAGGTTGCAATACGAATAGTATTGTTAGACAGGTTAGTCGCTTCTTCGCAGAAGCTTCCGCCAGTACAGGAGTCAATAGCATTAATCAAGTCACCACTAGAAGCAGTAACTTCAATATCGCAAGTAACTTCAATTGGGAATGTCACAGGCCTTGCATAAGCAATCTTTGCGCCAAGTTCGAACAACTCTTCACGAGCCACGTCAACAGAGGCGGTAATAGATTGGATATGAGCAAAGTCTTTTGTACCACTGTTAGACATACCTTGAATTTCTCTTGGTAAAACAGTCTTGTCTGAGTTAGTAGCTTCAGCTCGAAGTTGAGCTGCAGAAGCTGCGTCAGCGCCTGTGGCAAATTGAATATTTTGTCTACGATTTACACCACCAGAACCGATTGGGGCATCTCCATTATCTGCAAATGCACCGGAAACAGCTGTTGGGTAGTAAGAAGCAGAACAATTGAGGGTACTAGAACTTTGTCCAGTTCCCCAGATCTTAGTATTACCAACGAGAGTAATATCTTCTGAGAAGTTATCGTCCACAGGGAAGTTATAAGCTACAGAAGAAATATAAAGACCTGACATTTCAACCCAAGCTTGAGCGCCACTACTGCTCTGGCCGGCAGATTCAATAGCTTCGTCCCAAATTCCAAGTTGAACGATTGTTTTAGTGTTTGAATCACATCTCTTAGCGAGCTGCGGGCCATTCGTTTGATCAGAAGTAGCAAGGCAATATAGGGGGATATAACCATCTAATACTTTGGACATCGTTACTTCGATATCAGGAGTGCCTTCGACATTTTCATAAATAGCCAACTGACCAAGTTCGAAAACTTGCTCTAAGTTGAAAGTAGTAGTGATACCACAAGACTGAACACCGTGTGCTGCAGTCTTTGTACCGCCTGTACCTGAACTATTTTTTCCGAAGGAAACCTGTTGAATAGCATAATAGACTCTATTATTAGCCATCTAAACATCTCCTAAAATAAATTTTTTTAAACTTTTCCACAACAACATACACCATTTGCTAAACTTAGTCTAAAACAACCTCTAAAGTTGCCCTTACAGTGCCTTCATGCAATCTTGCATCATAAGACTCCATTTCGGTTATAGACATATCAGTCATTCTAGCTAATAAATATCTGTATTGGGGAGTATTAACAACATTGTTATAATTAAGAGGTGATGCAACTTTCATTCCTCTATAATCTAAAGGATAAGCACCACTCTCAATTAGGGTATCTGTTTTGAAAAGCCATACTTGGCTATCTATTTGATAAGAAAGTATATCAACAAGCTGATTTCTCCACCATCTATTTTCACCCACAATATGAAAAACTATGTCTTGTTGAACAAATTGAGAAGTATCTCCAAGCTGGTAAGGCTTAAATCTTCTCCGTGGAACAGTTTCTAGAACAATCGCTGGCATTTGAACACGATGATTTGCCAATATCCCCCATGAACCAGAACCTGTTGAGGAGTAATATGCATCGTCTACTCTTAAAGAGTTATACTGAAGCTCATCCCACCAAGGGGCTTCATCTGCTACATACACCTGAACATTCCTATAACTATATTCAACTTTGACAGTGTCGCTTGTTGAAATAGGGTTGTCAAAAACAACTCTACCTAAAGGATAGTTATAATGATGTCCATATGTAGCATCTCCAGTTCCTTTAAGAACTCCGTTTACATAGACTCCGGAAATCTGTATAGGATCATGTCCTTCATAAGAAGAACCAGTCTCCCATACCCAATCTTTTCTAGCACCCTCCCAGACTTGACCGTTACTATAGGAAGGGTCATTTACCAATCTAAGTGTATCAAAAGTTCCTCCAAATGCTCCCGAAGTAGGCATTGTAACATTACTCCACCCACCTATACCGAGAAAGGCCCAATCTAAGAACCACTTCATATTGTTCTCTATCTCTGAGCTTAATAGAGTATTCCCAATATGGGAAACCTTATTAAATTTTGTATAGGGTTCGCAAGCCATTTAAAGAACCTTTGTTAACTCTTGTCTTATTATTGTTTCTATTTCTCCCTGAATTCCTTCTAGGGATCTTGT
>VTLG01010917.1_pt1 | contig 90731 bp, 61 predicted proteins | sample 4694571 | NCBI WGS metagenome assembly VTLG01 (sample SAMN12604809, study PRJNA352737) | marine metagenome | biome: ENVO:00000447; feature: ENVO:00000209|ENVO:00000569|ENVO:01000036; material: ENVO:00002151; isolation source: viral sequences binned using virsorter ...
ACTGGGGTCTTGATCAGATTGATGAAGTTACCCGACGTGAAATCTACAGTGCTCCTGAAGGTGGTGCTCCAATTACCCGTGTATTTGGTGTTAACCTGCATGATCTCGATGAACTTGGCGAAGGTCAGGAATATCAGACATTCTTCACAGGTAGCTTAAGTGGTGCCGTTCAGGCTGCTGACCTTGAATTGGTCGTTGGTCTGGATCAGTCTTCTAACGATAGCTTTGTGATGCCCGTCCGTCAGACTCTTGAAGTATATGAAGATCCTACTCTTCATAGACAGCAGAGAGCTGGTTTCTACGGTTGGGCTGAAATTGGATTTGGTGTCCTTGATAACCGTCGTGTTATTCTTGGTTCCTTCTAATTTCTATCAAAAGTAGTTAAATATAGAAGTCATCCTCGTACTTGCGGGGATGGCTTTTTTTTGTGTATAATATGGTATAATTCTTTCTTTCAAGGAAATTTTCAGAGGAGAAGATAATGGCTGCTCTTTCAGATTATTTAGAATCTGGTTTGCTTCATCACGTTTTTAGGGGTGGATCTTTTGCCAAACCATCAAATATTTCAATAGCATTAACCAGTGGTGTTCCTAACGATAGTCAAACAGGGACTACTATTGAAGAAGTATCATCTGGAGATGGTACAACACTTAGTGGTTATTCAAGATTTACTTTAGGTGATCCGTCAAGCGTTGGAGATGCTAAATGGACTTATACTGCTGCAGACAATGCTGCTGGTAGTGGAATTATTAAAAATGCAGTTGATATTACATTTAGTCAAGCAACATTAGATTGGGGTAAGATATCTGGTGTGGTTGTACTTGATTCTGCAACTCACAGTACACATCCAACTGATAATCCTGGTAATGTTTTAATGCACGCAGAACTTGATAATTCAAGAAATGTTTATATAGGTGATAGTGTTAAATTTGCTGCAGGCACACTTCAAATCTCCTTGGATTGACAATTGTATTTCCTAAACCAACTAAGGATTAGATAAATGATTTTAAGTAAACAGGAGTTTATTGACTCTCTTACTAATTATCTTCCAGATAATGCCAATCAAGAGATTTCTCCGTTAGATCTTAGAACAGTTATAACAAATTTAGCTGATTCTATTCATTTAATGACCGCGTCAACTAACATTGATGCTGCTAATATGGGGACAAAATCCACTCGGACTTCTATCTTTGGACAAGAAGCCCTTGGTAAACTTGATTTAGTTGGAAGATCTAGTTCAGATAATTCTGTTTTTGGTTACAATGCCTTAAATGGTAATTATGAGGGAACTCATAATACAGCTATTGGTTCTCAATCAATCAGTTGTAATGTTTACGGAGATCATAATGTTGGTGTTGGAGTTAGTGCTTTAGGAGGCAATACTACAGGATCTGGTAATATAGGTATTGGTAACTACACCTTACACAGAAGTAGAACTGGTAGTTTTAATATCGCTATAGGTCATGCTGCTGGTAATTATATTGGTGAAACTGATAGTTATAAGTTTTATCTTGGTGCTATTCCAGTAGAACAAGATGATAATTGTCTTGTTGAAGATGGTGTAACATCGCTTACTCCATTGATGCATGGTAATTTAGAAGATAACTTATTAGCTATAAACACAAATTCCTTACATACTTTCGGAACTTTACAAGTTGCCGGAGATGCCTCTCCATCTGATAATGCTGAATCAAATTTAGGTCATGGTTCTAAACACTGGAAAATGGCTTATATTTCTAGTGGAATCTCTTACCCCAATTCTGGCACACTTACTATTTACAGTGATGCACCTAAAGGAGTAGCTTTTCCAGATCAATACAATCTTAGTGTTAGACAGCATTTCGATGGCAATGGAAATATTGGCTTTGGTACTAATACTCCGTCTGGTGATTATGGTCTAATTACTGTGGCTGGAAATGTAGTACCGTCTGAAAGTGGTATTTTTGCTTTAGGTCATCCTTTATTGACTTGGGATGCATATCTTAATGATGTGGTTATTAGTGGTCAGTTAAGAGCAAACAACACTGTATATAATGAAATTGGTGAATGTATATATGAATGTAAGACATTACATTTAGGATCGAGTGGGTTATGTGATGAAGGTTATGGATTTCATGACAGTTCTGTTTGTGGTTATTTAAGTGATGCTGGACTTGAAGGTGCTGGGTTTGAAATACATGCCAGTGGTGAGGACTATGTGCGTGATTATAGGTTAATTTATAAGCAACCAGATGTTTCAATAGATCCAGATGTATTGTCTGTTGATAATTCATTTAGCAGATCTCATTTTGAATCGAACATTAGCTTAAAAATTGCAGATGGTAATCATTTAAAAACTCAAAGGGTATTAGGTAAAGATAAAACCAGTATTGTTACTGAAAGCGGATATAATGGATTATTCATTATTGCTAATGAAAGTTTACCGCTTACCTCTGGGTCATATATGACATTTGGTCAGGTTCATCATGCTTCTGGAGATTATGTTGGTAAAGGAAATGTTTCATTCTTTGGTGCTTCTGGTGATAACACATATGATTTAGCAATTGCTAGTGTTGATTCTGGCTCTTTGAATAATACTTCCTTATCTAATGCTGTGCGTGTTGGTTTAGATTTCACCACTGCTGTTGCTGATACTAACAGATCCAGATTTAGTTTAAGGCAATATAATTTTGGTCATCCTGATTATGATAGATTTGTAATCGGCTCTGAAGGTGGCGAATATAGAGAACACGATCATACTAGAGTATTTGAACCAGTTACTATTGCTAAGTCTGGTATGTATGTTGGTATTTCTAATTATGAAAGAACAGAAGGTTCTGCCCCAGAAATGCCTCAAGCTCATTTGCATATTCAAGGCGGCAATACTGGTCCGTTTGCGGGTAATACTGTTGTTAGAATTGGTACTCGTACTGGCGACACAAGTAAAGATAGTATTTTTGAGTTAACTGGAAATGGTGCTGAGGGTGCTTCTGGTTTACGTGTTTCTTATGACACTTCCACAGATTACATTGATTTTTCAACAATTGCTACAAATTCTACTGACTTTGCTACAACAAGTGGCTTCTTGTCTGTTACAAATGACAACTATATTGGTATTGGTTCTACAATAACAGATAGTAATAGAACATTTACACCAATTGAGCCGTTGACGATAAATCATTACAATGCTGGTTCCAGTGGCACAATTGCTATGAAAGAGCAAGAGAAAAAACCAACAAATACTGCTGACTATGGAAAAATTTATGTAAAACCGAAAGTAGCGGCAAGTCAAACACAAGCTTTATATTTCTTGGATGACGGTGGTAATGAGTTTAATATTGTAACCAATATTTTTGATATTGATAATACTCAGCTTGTATGGTCAGATGTTTATAGCAATACATTTGCTGGTTCTAAAAGTCCTGCAAGTTTACCTGTTCTTGGTGGTAATACCGCTGATAATACTGTTTTTGGCTCAAACTCTTTAAATAGTATAGTCAATTCTTCATATACTGCTTCTGGTAATACCGTATTTGGTGCCAGATCATTAAATAAATTAACCGATGGCGATTTAAATACTATTGTAGGTAACGATAACCTGCGATATAAATCTGGTGATATGAGCAACAATATTATCGTTGGTCAGCACAACCTCGATAGCGGTAACAGCTCTTCTTATAACAATATTATTATTGGTAATAATAATTTCAATAGTATTGATACTGCAGCAGATAATTCAATTATTATTGGTAATAGTGTAGCGACAAATGCAGTTGATTGGTCTGATAAGTTATTAATTGGTTATGGTACTGATCCATTAGTTTCAGGTCAATTGACGGGTTCTAAATATCTGGCTATTTCTGAAGCAGATTTTTATGTGACTAATGGTAATGTTAGTATTGAAGATACTAATAAATCTATTGAATACAATATTATCCCTAAAACTGAAACTGTTAACGGAGACGATGTTTCATACATTGATACGCATATTAAAGATACTTTTAATAGCAGTGTGGCGAGTGGTGTACATAGATTAGTATTTACGACATCTAATGACACAAGTGGAGTTTTAGTAGAAAATGACTTCAGAAAAGGTGCTATGCCTGTTAGTCCAGTTCCAACATATGCTTCTACCTCAAATCCTACAGTGACTATCAATGGAGATATAAATGTTAGGGGTCAAATTAACTATGCTGATGGAACCTCTAATAGTTCATCTTTTGGTGCATCGTTATTAGCTGGTGATGGTCTATCATCAACAACTGTTTTATCTGACAAAACATTTAATTTAGATATTTTAGAATTACAAAAAGCTTCTTCTGCATCTGTTAATACATTAAATTCAAATAGTTATGTTGCTGTTCATATTGAAGATGGTGCAGCACTTGGTGGTGATGTTTTAGGTAAAATGTCATTTGCTGAACTTACTTCTTTTCTTGGTAGTGGTTATGCTTCTGTGGTGGATAATCACAATCACTTTTTTGCTCCTCCAAAAGATGAGAAAAACATTAGCCAAGTAGATAATAGTGACAGTATATTTATTGGTCCTGGAGTTGGTTATTTAGCCAGTGGTTGGAAACACTCTATTATGATTGGCACCGATGCTGGTCATGGTGCTACAACAAATAATCCTGATTTGTCTACAGACACAGCTTCTACTTTCATTGGTTATAATGCTGGACGAGAAGCAGATAATATTTCCAATAGTTTATTTATTGGTACAAATGCGGGTAATTATGCTAAACAAGCTATTGGGTCAATATTTATAGGGCAAAATGCTGGTTCTTACTCTGAAACGAGTGAGTCTATTGGTATTGGTAAAAATGCTTTAAGAGGTTCTGTTGGTGGTAATGATGCTGGTGTTGGTAATATTGAAATTGTAGCAAATTTGCAAGACAACCAAAGGCTACTATACAATAAAGGCACATATTCTAATCTTCTTAATATCCAAAATACAATTGCTGGTGATACATCTATAAGAAGAATTTCTATCGGAGATACTGTCATTGGTCCCGATGCTGTGCTTTCTGTAAGAAAAGATAATACAATTACAGGACACTCAACTACAGATTATATTCAAACTTGGTGGCATAATGATTCTAAAGTTGCTCAAATAGATTGTAGCGGCAATTTTGAAAGTCTTAATCACCCACCAGTAATAGAGGGATTCACTACACAGCAAATATTAGCACCAACTCAATACACGGCAGAAACTAGTGGTAAAATTATTAAAAGAAATCTTGACGAAACGGTTGGTTCAGAAGCTTGGGTTGTCAATAGAGATTCTACTTTAGCTATAGACAAAGATTTGTTTGTTGTGGCTTATTTAGTCAATGGTGAATATAGACCAATACATGTTGCATGTTCGGGTGCTTAAATAAAAAATTAGGATTTTCTAATGCCTGTAATTACTAAAAAAGCTGTTGCAGATGTTGATAGTGTATGGGATACTTCAACAGGTTCCAGTAGGTATGTTTTAATATCACACGGGGTGTCTACGCCCGATGATACTGAATATATTTTTGCCGCAAGTAGTGGTCTTACACAATCTTTAACTCTTGATTCTTTACCTGATGAATTTTGGGTATTACAACAAGTTCGTGTTAGATTGAGGCATCTAAGCTATGGTACAGATTCGGACCGTGTTTGTAAGTGTAGGATCTATAAAAATGATGGTACTACACCATTAACAGATGCATCTGCAAATGTTAATAATGACACATCTGTTACTAATACCTATCTGACCCTTAATGTGACGGGTGATACTGATAGGACTAGTTGGAACAGTGCTGTTTTAAAGTTGATTTCTGATGATGAGGGTGACGACGAAGAAACCATTATTGTTTATGAGTTAGAGGTTGAATATACATATCTTGAATTTCCCGACTATTGTAAATGTCATTGTCCTACAGATGGTGCTGGCAATACATTACCATTTCCTCTATCATCTGGTGCTTGTTGTTCTTTTACTAGCAAATTTGATGATGATTTAGTTTCTCATTGTATTGATTCATTGCCAGTACACCCACTTGTAACAGAAACTAATACAATAGATGGTTTAAAAATTGCAAATAATTTACCTGTTTCCAATATCAATGATCATGTTGCTACTAATGGCTCTGGGAATAGAGTCCTATTTTCTCGACATTTAACCAATTCTACTTCTGATTGGCCGAGTGGTACTTATGTACAAGTTTTTCAAGAAAATGCTTCTTCTTGGGATATACTTGGAACACCTATAAATAGTGGTTCTTATTTAACAGACACATTAACTGATCATCTAGAAATTGTATCTGTTGATATGAATACAAGTGGTAATATGTTTGCGGTTTGCTGGAAAGACAGCCAATGTGTAAACTGTGATGGTTGTGATGAGACATTGGTGCCGCTATATGATGATTATCATGTTGGGGTTTATTACTGGTCTGATCCACATACAAATTGGAAAAGACGTGGTGATTATATTAGTTCTTCTATCAGTCCTTACATCTATGCTAATGCAAATTTCGAGTTGGTTCGTAATCCAGGTTCTTTTGGTGATCAAATAAGAATAACTTCATCTGGTGATAGGGTATTTATTAAAAATAGTCCAGCAGATCCTAATAGTCAGCAAAGTGTAGAAGCTTATGATTGGGACGGTACTGAATGGAACCATTATAATACCATAGAAGTTGGTAGATTAGATTACAGTGGTAGGTATACTGATGGCATTTTTGATGTACCATTATTTGAATATCCTATTGCTCCGTCTGGTGACGATTGTCCAGCTCCAACTCCAAGTAGTATTTATAGTTACACATTACCTTTTGAAAACATTATAACTGGTAATCCAGATCCAGCTAACGACTATACACCTGTACGATCTAATTTTGCAACCGATGTTTCCATTGATTCAAATGATGAATATAGAATTATTGGTCATGGAAATGCCTACATCCATACAACAAATGATGGTGTTATTAAACTATTCAAAACATTTGATTCTTTTGACATTGTAGTTCAAAGTTTTTTTGGAGAATTAACCTATAAAGATTCAAATAACAGTGATTTTTTTGGAGCTACAGAGGGTGCCAAATTTGGTTTTTCTGCTGATCTATCATCTCACGGCAAATTTATTGTAGGAGGTGCTCCTGGTTATAATAGTAATAGAGGATATGTAAAAATACACTACCAAGCATCTACAGACGGGTTAGGTGAAAGTTGGTCACTACTTGGTCAAGAAATTATTGGCAACTATTCTTATTCTGCTGGGCAGTTTGGATTCGATGTTGCTATAGCTAATGGTCAATATAGTAATCGTTCACTTGTTTCTTATAATCCAGTTGTAGTTATTGGTGCTCCGTATGTTGATCAGGCTGGTACAGATGCTGGAATGATAGCAATATACAGATACAAGGATAAAACAACATCTGCAGATTCTTGGCAATTAATACAAGAGATTCAGGGTCCAGTGGCTAATGGTAGATTTGGATATTCGGTTGCTATAGACAACAAAGGCGAAACTATAGCCGTGGGTATGCCTCATACTACAGAAAAAGGTCGTGTTTATATTTACAAATATAATTCCAGTACAGATCAGTATGAAGTTAGCAAATCTGTTTTAGAAGACTACCCTTATGAATCCAGTTTTATTGAAGGTGAAGTTGAGGCAGATTCTTTTGGGTTTTCCGTAGATATTAATGGTAATGATGGGAATTATGTCATAGCTGGAGCACCTAATTATGGTGGTGGAATTGTTGCTCAAAGTAATCGTGGGTATGTTAAATCATATAGATATAAAGACAATAAATGGGTAACTGTACAGTCTATTCTTGATTCTACTAAAAGTGATATATTTATCGGTGGTCATCAAAATACAAGATTGGGATATACAACGTCTATTTCAGATGACGGTAATAGAATTGGATTTAGTGCTTTTAATGCCAGTGATGGAAAAAGTTTTGTTCAGGTATTTGATTTAATACAACCAGATTTATCCTTACCAAAATGGTATTATCCAGTTAATATAGCTGGTACAAATTCTCCAATCATTTCTGACGGAACAAGTAGTTATGGAAGTAATATATCTTTAGGATCAGATAAAATAATTATTAGCTCTAATGAGTTGGGTATTGATATTTTAGATTTAGTAAGAACTGATTCTTCTGCTGTTGTATTAGCAAATCCTCATTTGCATGGTCCTTATGCGGATGTATTTAATAGTTCGGTGGATATTAAATTATCCAATACTTCTAAAAATAAGGCTAAAACTGCTTATTGTTTAGCATTGCGTAAACAGGATTTTAATTCTGTGGGAACAAAGTATTCATTTTTTACACCAGGTCAGAAGTGGTTTTTAGACCCAGATTTGTCAGTCAAATATCCAGATGGTGTGTATAAGTGTATTGGTCCTGTCGTTGGTGTTTCTGAGTTTCAAGATGGTTGGGCTGAAATTTTGAATGGTGAAGTCATTAAAGGTGGCACACTTGTAAGTTATGATTATCCAGCGGCAAATAAGTAAGGAAATAAAATGGTCACACCCCTTTTTACCAAGCAGTCATTTAATTTTGATATAAATGATGATGGTGATTTACTTGTTGTTGGTTTGCCGTATGCTGATATTGCGTCTGGTATATCGCCCAATAGACAACTGCAAAGACAAGAGAATGGTGCTTTTGTAACATTTACTGATAGGCCGTCTGGTGATTCTACAACTGGGTCTGGGTTTATTTCTTCGTCATATTTTAGAAATAATTTAGATACAAGTACCACTCCTACTTCTGGTAGTTCTTTTGGGCATTCTGTATCTTTAAATGGTAAAGGAGATAGATTAGCAGTTATTGCAAATCCACAAATATTTGGCTCAGGATTGTTTCATGTTTTTGAATCTGGATCAAATAATCTTGGGAGTTGCTTGTATCCAAATCCGTGGGTTGATATTAGTATTTCAGGTGTTTCTGGAGTGCGAATTCCAAGTCCTCATTCTGCAATACAACTTGATTCATCTGGTAATTCATTAATAACATATAGAAGTAAGTTTGAAGATTATGATGAATATGTTTCAACCGATAAAATATACAGATATGAATATAGATATGAAACTTGTTCAAATGATTATACTTGGTATAGAACTTCTATTATTTCAGAGACAGAAAATACAAAGTGTAAGTATGGTGGTTTAGGTTCTCAAGCTGCATTTTCTGGAAGTGGCTATAGAGTAGCTGCTACATACAATGTTCCTTCATTTGAGAATAGTAGTGGTACATTTCATCAATATGGAGATGTATTTCTTGTTTATAATGAAGCGGGTTCTGGAACTTCTTTTACTGGTTTTGAGGGTGAACCTACGATAAATTGTGAAGATTGGGTTTATGAGGGTGATTGTTTAACGAGAATGCCATATTCTATCTACAATTCTGGTCAGTTATGTACTAGTGTCACATGTGTCCCTGGGGATTTTGATCCTCCTGTGAATGATCCACAATGGCCCACGACTACAAGCACTTCTACAACATTGCCTCCAGATATCACTACTACATCTACTACTGCCAATCCAACAACAACAACTAGTACTAGCACAACTCAAGATCCATATGATCCCAAAGGTGCGTGTTGTTATAAAGATGATACATCAACAATTAGATGTGTGGAAGTTACAGAATCTCTATGTGATTATATTGAAACATTGCCTGATACCATAGGAAATACATCTTGGAAGCAGGGAGTAGATTGTCAAACCCCTTGTGACTTTCTTCAGGGGTGTTGTGATTGGGACGGTCTCGCTACTGTTTCCTTGCGTGGATCTTCAGGGTTGTATCTTGATCCAAATTCGGATATATCAAATGTGGGTTGGACTACGGACGATACTTATACAAAAGTAGCTTCTTATATTAGAGCATCAGACAGTTCTAATTCACCAGGTGGTACAAACTCAATTTACACTACTAATGAAGGTGCTACTATTGAATTTGGTCTTGAAGATATTGCTCCATATGCTGCTACTGTTACATCGGTGAATGTTTGGTGGTGGGCTGATGATACTTATCTATCTGGTGTACAACTTACATGGAATAATGTTCCTCAAGATCCCATTTGGTTCGATGCTAGAGTTTCTCATTCATATGGGGGATATTGGTATCAAGTTAAATATAATATTAATGATAGTTTAACTAATGGTATATCTGACAATTCAATTAAACTTATAAATGAAGATGACCAAGATCCTTTTAGAGGAGATAATACGGAAGTAGAAGCTGTTTATGTTGAAGTAGAATATACTTGTAATGGTTCTTTAGATCAATGCCCATCTTGTGTAGTTGAGGAGGAGGTACAGTTTACACCTTGTGCTGGAGTTAGCAATTGTTGGGAATATAATGGTAATGTCTCTTGTGGTGATAATGTAAGCCTTAAAGTTACTTGTGATACATCAAATAATGATCCGACTGATGCGAGTAAATGGTCATTAGAGAAATTTGATAGAAATTGTGCTAGTCCAGTTACTCCATCGGCAACAGGTGTCGTCACATATGAGGGGCTTTGTAATATACCCCCTGTATTTTACGGGGAATTTTCTGATAGTTCTGATTGTGATTGTTGCCAAGAGGATTGCTGTGAATGGGATGGTAAGGCTTCATTTAATTTCTATTCAGGTACATATGGAGTTGGAACACCATGTTATTCTCAAGATTTTAATATGACAAAAATATCTAATCATGTATGGGAATTTGATGGTGATTTAGATGGTGATACATTGTATTTGAAAGTTAGTTGTGATGAAACTATAAGTCCGAGTAATACAAATAAATGGACTGTAGAATCTGTTTCTTTCCCGTGTATGCCAAACTTTAGAGCAGATGGTACAGTAGTTATTGCCACTTGTAACAATGCTCCTGTCTTTAATTTTATATGGGATGGTGCTTCGCTTTGTAGTAATTGGACATGTTAATTATAAAGGAAAAATATGAAACTTACGATAGGGATGGCACATCATAATGATTTTCACGGTGCTTATTTTACAATCCAAGATATAAGGAAAGATTTATATTTTCATGGCAGAGAAGATGTTTTAAATAATATTGAATTTCTTATTGTAGATAATAACCCTCATAGTAATCACGGTCAGGCATTAAGTAGTTTTTTAAGAAACAATGTACCAAACAGTAAATATATTAGATATAGTGATTCTGTAGGAACTTCTGCGGCAAGAAATAAAATTATTGATGAAGCAAGTGGCGATTTTGTATTAGTTATGGATTGCCATGTTCTATTATGTCCTTCAAGCTTGGTTATAAATAAACTATTTAGATATTTAAATAACAACCCAAATACCACAGATTTATATTCTGGTCCACTGATTTATGATTCTTTGAAAAAGAACTCGACGCATTATAATGATGGGTGGGGAGCAGAAATGTGGGGTAAATGGGGTTCTACATTTTCTTGTCAATGTGGTGAAAATTTCTCTTTAAGGCAAAAGGGAGATTCTGGAAATTGTGATTATGTTCATCTTCTCTCGCAAGTTCCTTTGGAAAAGTGTATAAAATGTAATAGAGAATATCCTAAAATATCATTTTTTAATCATGAAAAAACACTAAAAGATCTTGGCTATTACCAGGTTGGGTTTAAGGATGATCCACCTTTTGAGATTTTTGGTCAAGGTTTAGGTGTATTTTTAACAAAAAAAGATAGCTGGTTAGGTTTTAATCCATACACCAGAGGTTTTGGTGGAGAAGAAATTTATATTCATACTAAATATAGGAGACATGGTCGTAAAGCAATATGTTTACCCTTTTTAAGATGGTTACATAGGTTTACTCGTCCAGATGGTGTGGATTATCCATTAACTTTGGAAAACAAAACAAGAAATTATGTTTTAGAATTTATTGAACTTGGTTTAGATTTACAGCCAATTTATGATAATTTCGATAGATTACCAAAAGAGGTTATTGACTCTTTTGTTACTGAAGCAAAAAAAATATACTATTCATAATAGGAAAATATTATGGCTCTTGTAATATCAGATAGAGTAAAAGAAACATCGCTTACTACTGGTACTGGTACTATTACTCTTAATGGTACATATGGTGGATTTCAGTCATTCTTAAGCGGTATTGGTAATGGCAACACTACCTATTATGCTATTGAAAATGATAGTAATTGGGAGGTGGGTATTGGCACATATACTCAGTCTTCTAATACATTATCAAGAGATACTATCTTAAAAAGTTCCAATAGTAATAATGCTATTTCTTTAAATGGTGTGTCGCGAGTTTTTTGTACATATCCTTCAGACAAAGCGGTATATTTAGATGCTAATAATGATATTACATTTGCTGGAACTGCGGGATTTGATGAGATAACAGCTCATAATATTACAGTTAGTGGTCTTGCAGACCTTGGTAATGTGAACACAAGCGGATCAGTTGTAGTTAGTGGTGACTTGTTATTTTATCCGACTGATCAAAATGATACCTTTACTATGCAGCGAAATGCTGCTGGTAATTTCTTTCACGCATATATTGACGATACTTATGATAGAACACTTTCATTACATACTGATGGGGGTACATCTCCTACTTGGAAATTAGGTTTAAAATCAAATCCTAATTCTGTTACTGTAGCACCAGATCATGGTTATATTTATGGTGTTGATGGTGATATGGGACTTATTGCTAATTCGAATAATAGTGTTACAATTTCAAATGCTGCTGGATTTAATGTAAAACATAAAAATGCTACAATTATAACGGCACATACTACTACAGGTATACATGTAGATTCTGTAGCAACAGCTTATCCTGCTTTAACAGTTAATGGTGGTGTATCCCTCGCTGCTAATATTCAAGAGTGGAGTAATTCTGCTGGTACAGTACTCTCTGCTGTTGACAAAGACGGAAATTTTGCCGTAGGAAAAAATAGTGCTGATTATGAAGTTGATGTTGATGGTAGTGGTAAATTTGGGCAGATATATTTAACAACGGGGATTATTTTTGCTGATGGCACAACTCAAACAACTGCTTCAGTAGGAGGTGGAGGTGGAGGTGGTACTGATTATAGTGCGGCAATCCTAAACAACACATCCTCTGGTGTTGCCATTTCTGGTTGGGCTGCACAAACCATTATTAATAGTGGTGTCGCTGTGAGTGGTTGGGCTGATTCTACATTTATCAAAACAGATACCAATACTACCTATACTGCTGGTAGTGGTATGGAACTTGTTGGTACTACTTTCCACTTTATAGATTCTGGTAAAATACTTGCTAACTCTGCCTCTGGAGTTGCGATCTCTGGTTGGGCTGCTTATGGAATTTCTGCTAACACAACAAATATCTCGACTAATACATCTAATATTGCTCTAAACGATTTAGACATTACAGCTAATTCAGCAAGCGGTGTAGCTATTTCTGGATGGGCAGAGCAGACTATAATTAATAGCGGTGTAGCAGTTAGTGGATGGGCAAATTCGACGATGTCTGCTTTAGACACTGCTGTGAGTGGTTGGGCTGCACAAACTATAATCAATAGCGGTGTTGCTGTAAGTGGTTGGGCTGATTCTACCTTTATTAAAACAGATACAAACACAACATACACTGCTGGTAGTGGTTTAACATTAGTGGGAACTGAATTTAATGTTTCTTCTTTAGGTGGTAGTGGATCATTTGAAGGATTAATAGTTGATAAGGCTATTAAAACTAAAATTAATACTGAAGCAGATGGTGGTACAATTACATTTGATATGAATGAATCTAACACTCATATGACTACATTAGGTGGCACTAGAACATTGGCGGTATCAAATGTGGCTTCGGGTCAAAAGTTTATGTTGAGGTTAAAACAAGATAGCACTGGAAGTAGAACTGTTAATTGGTTTAGTACTATTTATTGGGCTGAAGGTGGCACTGCTCCTACACTTACTACTACTGCTAATAAAGCAGATTTATTTGGATTCCTTTGCACTAGTGGTACTGAGGCTCCTGGTGGTCCCTATCTTGATGGGTTTGTTATTGGGCAAAATATATAGGAATGAATAATGAGCAATGTATTACTTGCTGAAGCCAAGCACGATTCGGCCCCTGATGAGACAGGTACTGAGAATGTAAACTATACGGCGTCACATTGGTCAACCAATGCACCAAAATTGGTTTTTCATCTTGGAACACAATGTAACCTAACGCAGATTACATCAGATGCCGATTTATCGTTTGGTTTTGGTGATGCCAGTGAGATGGCAAGCATGTCCTACTTCAATGAGAATGGACAAGGGACTACTGACACACAGATGTCCATACAGAATGCAGATGTGGTTACTCATATAAATGATTCTGCTGGTATCTCTGAAGCGGCATCGATCAGCAGTTTAACTGCCGCCACGGTTCAACTTCATTGGGAAACAGTAACGGGTAATGGTTTGTCGTTTGGTCAATTGGCACTGGGTGGAGATGCTATTGAAAATATATCAATTGATGTAATTGAAACACCGCTTGCTAATGGTCAAGTTTCCTATACTGGTCCCGGATTTCAGCCTGACGCACTGATAGCATTTTACGGATCGACTACGGCTAATGTGCCATATCGCGTTAATGGAAGTTTTTGTGGCATGGGTATGAGCGACGGAACAACCGATGTTACGTCTTATCAAACTTCGCTCAATAACCAGTCAACATCAAACACTGCTTCACTGATGAAAGATCAATTTATCAGTATCTATGCTTGGAATAAAAATCCACAGGAAACCGCCACGGTCGTTTCACTTGATTCAACTGGTTATACATTGGACTGGGCATACACTGCCGGGGGAACGGGAAGAGAGGTAGTAATTTTAGCTATTAAAGGTCCAGCCGTCAAAGTTTTGAGGGGCACACAACCAACAAGCAATTCAACCGTTAATCGTGATGCGGGATTTCCCCCTAAAGCAGCTATTGGGTTCATGTCTATGAAGGCGGCCAGTAGTGACTCCACTGATGACTCCCGACTTGGTGTTGGATTTTGGTCTGCTCAAGGTGATTCGCAAAAATCTGGAGGAGCACTTGACGAGGATGGTCAATCAACTTCAGATACTGATTCATATTTTTCTACTGCCCACGGTCTCAAAAATTATAACCATGCTCAGACAGTTGTGGGGCAAGCAACAATAGGTTCTGATGGAGACAATCTGACTGAAGCTTGGACCAATACGGACGGAACAGAATATGCACATGCATGGATGATTTTTGGTGACACACCTGCATCATCTACCTCTAAACCGCAACTGTTTTCTATGTTTGTAGATATATAACGAATTTAGTGTATAAATATTTGTTAGTTTTTTTTGGGGATGAATTATGGCACAATTTTCAGTAGAAATCAATGATGCAGATGTATCTAGAGTTTTAGATGCTATTGCTGTTAATTATAATAGACCAGAAACAGTATCGAATCCCAGTTTTGACCCATCACTTCCAGAAAGTGAGTCAAATTCAAGGATTATCGATAATCCAGAGACTAAAGCTGCATTTTCTAATAGAATAGTGAGAGAATTTTTAGCTGAACATGTTTATGCTTATGAACAACGGCTTGCTATAAAAGCAGTGGAATCACCTACTGATGTTACAATCACAGATCCACAAGGGTAGGGTATAATATGAATTTTGGTGATACAACATTTAGTGAGTTGCCGTTGGCTTCTACTAAAGAAATGTATAATACACATAATGGTGAGGTATTTTCAATAGTTCTGTCTATTCAAACTCATAAAGAAGTTAATTTGGATCTCAACTAATGGTTATAGAGTTTATATTAACAATCAATACTTCTGAGTCAATTGATTTACTGAGGTAATTATGGCTAGTGAAATACATGTGGGTGATATTGGTACTCGTTTTTTAGTTACCATAAAAGACGATTCTTCAACTGTCGATTTAAGCGATGCCACATTAAAACAATTAAATTTTAGAAAACCAGATGATTCTGTGATTAACAGGAGTGCATCTTTTATAGCTGGTGGTAGTCAAGCATCTGGTGTTATGTATTATGATTCAGTTGTTGGTGATTTAGATCAAGCTGGCAATTATAAATTACAAGGAAAAGTTACAATTCCCAGTGGAACTTATTATACCGATATTCATACTTTTAAAGTTTACTGTAACTTGGAGTAAAATATGTCTTGGCAAGGTCAAATGTCCACTATTGTTAGACATCTAATAAATGATGTGGATGCTACAAGTTATAAATTTAGTGCAGAAAGAATAGAAACTACTATCCTTGTCGCTGCACAGTTAACAACTATGAATGTGGATTTTTCTAATACTTATACATTAAATGTAGAACAATGTAAACTTTCTCCAGACCCTACTGATACTGACACATTAGATACGGCATTTATTACTTTGGTATCATTAAGAGCTGCGTGTATTATTGTGGGTAGTGAGATTAGAAGTGAATCTGGTAATGCAATTTCAATTAAGGATGGCCCCTCTTCTATTGATTTAAGGGGTGTTACGAATACCTTAATTATTTTATATAAAGATTTGTGTGAAAAATACGAACATAATTTATTAGAATACAGGGCTGGCAACGCAGTTGCTGGACATGCAATTCTTGGGCCTTACAGTCCTGGCTCTGATTTTGTTAGACATAATAGTCCAGACCATAGATCTGGTGGAATTTTATAAAGGAGAGTTTTAATGTCAGTACTAACTATGAAAAATTCTGGTGAATTGATTACCAGTATTAATGATGATTTAGCAGATAACAATGCTGGATTAATTTCCGCTGAAGATGTTCGTCATAATATGAGAGATATAGCATATTCTATTAATCATATTGTAGCCAGTGGCGATACAGATGTTAAATATCCTTTCTTTAATGATGTGAGATTTAAACATCATGGAACACCTGGTATTGGTGGTACTGTAATTGCGGAGTCTGGAATTTTGTTTCCAAATGCTCCAAATAATGACTCACTTTTACAGAGAGAGCCATATCCTGGTGTTAAAAGTATTGATCACAGTCAATTACTAAAACTAACTGATGGTGATCCACATCCACAGTATGTGCCAATTGAAGGTTGGGCCTTTGCTAATCGTGAGATGACGGGTAATTTTGCTCTTGGAAATCAATGGATTGGTCCATCGGGTGATAATCGTGTAGGTTTTAAATTTGCACCTAATGATGCTACTAGTAATACAGTTGATATTTTAACTTCTGGTGATTTTGTTTTTGATGACGGTTCTAGAATAGAAACTGGTCATTCAGTTGCTAAAGCATGGCTGAATTTTGATGCTTCCGGTGTTGGTACAATTGAGCCAGTTATTCGTTCTTACCATAATGTTAGTGGTATTACTAAAAATGGTGTTGGTAAATTTACTATCACATTTAACTCAGGAGTGTTTACTAACAATCACTATGTAGCCATTGGTACAAGTAATGGAACAACCAGTTCAAGTTCTAAAGAAGATATGGATGTCAACACTGTAGCCTGTGTTATTAGAACGGGCAATGATGATAATGATGGATTAAGAACTTGTACTTTTGTTATTCAAAATGATGCTGGTGAATATGTCGATGGTAAAGTTAATGATTTTGTAGCTTACGGGTATGATCCAGCTTCAACTTCAGGGACTGTACCTACTGTGGTTGGTTACGGCGGTTAATCATATATTATAATAAAGGCAAGATAAATGGCTTTTCCAGATACAGTTTTTCTAAAAGATAGAATAAAAGAAATTAGTCGATCTAATGGGGTTGGCAATTTTTCATTAGATGGTGCCGCTGCGGGATTTAGTTCTTTCAGTAGTGCCTATTCAAATGGAGATGCAGTTTTTTATGCAATCACAGATGGCACCAGCTATGAAGTAGGCTCTGGTCAATTTTTCAATGATGGTGGTAGCAATCAATCAATTTCAAGATTTGCTTTTAGAAGTTCTTATAGTAACAATAATGTGCCTTTTGATCCTGGTGTTAAAGAAGTATTCGTTACTTATCCTGGAGAATTTGCATTATTTTCTGCTGGAGGAATGGGTAGTTTTACTGAGCCAGATGTTAGTGGTATAGCATTTTTTGGTAGTAAACAGACAGTTGATTATTCTTCTAGTTTAATTTTTGATAAAAATAACAGTAGAATAGGTATTTCTCAATCTTCTCCTGAATATGCTATTGATGTTGGTGGGTCAGAATCATATTCTTCCGCAAAGGTTTCTGGAGTTATTGTTGGTGAATCTGGAATTATGTTTTCTGGTGTTAGTGCTAGTTATGCTTCCTCTTATTCTGGTGGTCGCCAATTAGAACCATTTATGAGAAATGAATTAGATTCGACTACTGGATCTAATGCTATCTTTTCATTGAGTGGTCTTGTTGATCAAAGATTATTATTAAGTAAACAAATTAAGGGTTCTGTTTTTGCTGGTCCCGCAAGCGGTTGTGTCAGTGCTGGTTGTAGTCCAGACTATCCTACATTTAGATATTTAGCATGGCAAGACATCCCAGATTTATCACATTTGTATACTAAACAGTTTGTAGATTCAGTTGGGAATGTCCCATATCAAGGAGATGTTACTTTCTATAAAGAAAGTGGTATTCTCGATCATGATCATTTCTTTAAGTGGGATGCGACAAATAATCGACTTGGTATTAATAGGTCAACTCCAACTTTCACTTTAGATGTTGATGGTGATGGCTCTATTAGTGGTGCATTTGATGTACAAAAAGCAACCCAACTACACGATGATTTATATGTGAGTGGCAATGTCACTGTCAGTGGCAACTTGGATGTTCAAGGTAATGTTACATATATTGATAGTAGTATTGTTACAATTTGGGATAAACAAATAGAAGTTGCTTCTATGAGTGGATTTCCTCAATATGGTGACGCATTGCTTGATGATGCTGGTATCGTTATTAAATCTACAGATACTGACAAAAAATGGACTTGGAAAGATTCCAATGATTCTTGGAGAACAGATGAGGGTATTGGGGCAAGTGGTCTTTTAGAAGTCAGTGGTCATGCAACATTTGGTAATGACTTATTAGTAACTAATAATGCTACTGTTAGTGGTATGTTTAATGCAAGTGGAAACTCCACCTTTGATGGTAATATCAGTGCTCAGAAAAAGCTGTTTGTCACAGAAGATTCATACTTTGTTGGTGCCACTACTGTAAGTGGTAATCTAAATGTCAGTGGTGTATCCATCTTTAATGAAGATGCATATTTTACAAGCAATGCCCCTGTTGTAATGAGTGGAACATTGGGGGTGTCAGGACAAACCATTTTGAATGGTGGATTAACAACTTATAGTGGTGGTCTTGGTGTCTTTGAGCCTAATATAGTGATTAACTCAAGTGGTCTTTTAGCCGTTCCTATATTCAATGGCACAGCAGCAAGTCTTGCAACTACACTACCACCGACTCCTTGGACAAGTGGTGCTATTGTATTTGTGAACGATCCAGCTGATCCTAAAGCTTTAGCTGTAAACAATGGTTATACTTGGTATAGCGGTATTCTATCATAAAAACTAAAGATAAGTAATTACTCTAATTGGAGAGATATAAATGTCAAATTCAACAAGACCAGCCAGCAGCTCGGTTGTTGCTATAAATAATGGTGGAGGTTCCGTTGGTAGTATGGGCCTTAAAACTGGTAATACACATGAAATATCAGGTCACCCTGGAACAAATGAAGTCCTTACTTCGGGTGAAATGAATACATCTTATTTTTATAGGTTCAATCAAGATGTGGTAACAACCACTCCGTTTGGTACTACTGGTGCAGAGACTGTAGTTGTAGTAACGGGTGTTGCCAATCGTAGTGTTGAACTTGTTAGTTATGTTGTTGTGGCTAGTGGGGAAAGTCAGGTTAAATGGCAGTCCAACACCACACCTTTAACTAGTGGTATGACTCTTGGTCACAATGGTGGTATTTCTAGTACCAACAATGAAGGGTTATTAAGAACAAACACTGGTGAAGATTTGAGATTTAATAGTAGTAAAGCGGGCACAGCTATGGCTGGTCATGTTTCATACAAGATAGTTTAATAAAGGAGAATATAATGGCACTTTTTGATCGATTTAGAGGATATGATGATGATAACAAAGAGGTTTCGAAATTACCCATTTGGCCCACAATTACAACTGTGGCCGAGATTTTATCTGGTGAATTAACAGACGCTGAAGCTATTGCGAGATTTAACCTTGATGCTGGCGAGCAGGTTGAATTCGCTCAAGCAAAAACTAAAGTTGTTAGTAGTATCAGTGCATTAGTTACTTCATTAACTACTATTGGGTTAGATGTGGATACAGCTACCACAATTGCAAAAGCAGTAGCTCGTAATGATGTCACGCAAACACTGATGAAGACAGAATTGCGATATGACACAAGGGAATCATTTAATACAGATATGGGAATTTCATAATGGCTTTAATAGCTGAAAGTAAAAATTTTTCCGCTCCTGATGACAATGCTACCAATGAGCTTGTAAGTCTTACTTCGTCTGTTTGGGGTTCGGAAGCTGCCAAAACACATTTAGTGTTTGGTCAGTCTGATAGTATTGGTGTAAATACCGATATTCAAAACAGTTTTGGTTGGTCCGATGGTACTGATAATGTTGCTATTGGTGTTGGTAGTGATAATGGTCAGGGTACAACTGTCTGTAATCGAGCACATCGAACTGATTATGTTGCTTATCCTTTATCTGATAATGGTGGTGTTTACGAAAGAGCTGTTCAAAGTTCTTATAATGCAAGTACACCAAGTATTGGTCATACTTGGAGCAATTCAGCTACTGAAGGTTATAGTTATTTTCTTTGGGCTTTGGGTGGCGATGATGTTGAAAACGTAAGCATAGATACGATTACCAGCCCCGGATCTACTGGAGATGTTTCATATACTGGTCCTGGATTTCAACCCGATTTTTTAATCGTTATGCATAGTGTTGCTACTGCATTACCTTTAGCCTCTGTTCATGTTGTGGCTGGTCTAGGTATGTCAGATGGTACTACAGATGCTTATGTTAATGCGGGTTCGCGAGATGCTGTGGCTGAATCGTTCACAAATTCGCGTTTGTCTACAAAGTTTATCCATTATTATAATATAATTAGTTTAGCTGAGTACGAGACTGCTACGGTTAAAAGTTTAGATAGTAGTGGCTATACTCTTACTTGGGATCTTGTTAGTGGTACAAATCGTAAATATACAATTATTGCAATTAAAGGTCCAAAAGCAAAAGTTGTAGCATCTAAACAGCCAACAAGTAATACCACTAATGATGTAAGCACAGCCACTTATAGTACTGGAACTACCACAGTAAAACCAAATGCAGACGGCACCGTAACAGGCACATGGTCAACAATTGGTGGTGCTGGGTCTCGACACGCATCTGTTAGTCATGGAACAGGTTCGCCTGATGATACTGAATATGTTAGAAATAACATGAGCGAGGGTGATACGAATGAACATATGCATCTTGGCTTTGAAAATATGCCTACTGATTTTGCTACACTTACGTCAGTTACAGGTAAAATCAGACATAAGATGTCTAGTACTTCTGGAACCTGTCAAGATAAAGCAAAATATCAGATATTTAAAGCAGATAAGTCAACCCCGCTAACTGATGAAATAGAATTATGTCTTGAGGATATTGGTACTTCTTTTAATGTGGACACTCTGAGTTTCAGAATTGGTGGAGACACCGATAAGACTTCTTGGGATGGAGCAGTAATTAAAGTGATACACGGCGGACCCGGCGATGGTGATGATCCAGATTATTATATTTCTGAGATTCAATTGGAACTAACCTATACTACATCAACCGTTACAGATTCTGGATTTGTTCCAAAAGCTGGTCTTTGTATAGGGGCGATGAAAACTGAGTCTCATGTACCTTCAAGCCATAACAGGTTCACGCTTGGAACTTGGGATGCACAGGATAATATGGATTCTGGCGGTTGGATGGATGAAAATGGTCAAAGCACCGCAACAGATGTTGATAGGTTTATGAGTACTAGTTATAGTGTTAAAAACTATAACCATGCTCAAGGTGTAGTTGGGCGAGCTACTGTAGCCGCAGAAGGTAATGGGATCAGGGAAACTTGGACCTCTACAAATGGGACACAATATGCACATGCATGGCTATTGTTAGGAGATGCGGCATCTGAAGGTGGTGGAGGTGGTGGAGGAGGGGAATCTTCTTCTATTGTGCCTGTAACTAATGCTTTATTACGCCCCTCATTAGTTGGCGTATAATCTATTTAAGGTAAATTAAAATGCCAGTTACTATTCCAGAAAGTGTTTTTACAAAATACTATGATGTAATAGATTCTACATTCACCATTTTTGGTGTAACATGTCAATTGGTTTATATAGAAAAAGTAGAAGAAATTTCTACTATTTACGATAATGTTCCGGGTAATAGATCTATTAATCCTCATAGAAGAAATGGTCCGTCGCAATATAAAAGACAAAATAAAGTTATAAAAGAAGTAGAAAAAATTGAAGATATTAACTTGAAAGTATACTGGGACAGCAAGAGCTGGATCAAGGTGGGTGGAGATATTGTAACACCTGACAATGGGATACAAACAATATTCTTTGCTACAGATTTAGATAAAATAAAAAAGGCTAAAGAAATTATCGTTCATAAAGGAATTAAAGATTCTCAAGAAATGAGATTTAAAAGAGCGGGAGAACCATTCCCAATGGGCTTAAGAAAGAATAGATATTTTGGGTGTTTTTGGGATAGGGCATAATGTTAAGTATTAAGTTATTAGAGAGCGATAATGATATTATCACAAAAATCAATAAATCTATTGCTCGTAGATTTAATGTCTTAATTAAAAGAAGGGCAAAAATTGTTCAGAATGATATAAAAAGACTGATTCCTTCTTGGATTTCAGAACAACCAGAAGTAATTAGTTTAAACTCTGATGGTACAGATGGTTCTTTAAATGCACAATTTGGATTAAGACCTGGTCAATCTGCAATTGTGATAGCTGATATTATAAATGCTATTTCAGAATCTATATTTGTACATATCACTCCTGTATCTCCCGTTAATCTTTCTGGGGGTATTTCTTTTTCTATTCAACCTACAGATTTTAAGAATTTAATATCGTTATCGTCTGGTATTGTTGCTACTGAAAAACTACAACAACTTCATTGGTTGGATTGGTTATTAACTGAAGGTGATAGAGTTATTATAGCTGGTTATGAATATGTTCCAAGTGATGGTGGTAGATCAGGTGGGGGAACTATGAAACTGGGTCGTTCTTTTAGGGTGGAACCAAGTTTTTCTGGAACAGTAGATGACAACTTTGTCACAAGGGCATTTGCTGGTAGAGATAAACAACTGGCTAATTTATTAAGTAAGCTACTAAAGGCATAAAATGAGTCAGTATTTTCAAGAATTAAAAGGCTTTAGCAGTGTATTCGATTCCACTCTAAATAATGATATTTTAGATGGAATAGTTGAATATTTTGATTGGGCTTTATTGGAAAAGGGAAACTACTTCAATGTGACAAGTGGTGAGTTGTCACCTAATGGCAATGACTACAGTTTACTAAGACTTTCTTCAAATGAACATTATGTGGCTGGTCAAGCTTGGGAGGGGTTCAGGAAAAATTGGGTTTGGCAGAGTGGTGTCAGTTATTCTCCAAGTCCTTTAGTGGGTGACGATGATGACAAACCAGGTATTTCTGGTGTGTATATCGATGGTGCTTTCAAGCCTTCAGACATTGCGGGTGAATATGCTCATCATGTCGATCATTTTAATGGTAGAGTTATTTTTGATACAGCAATTCCTACGGGATCTACCGTACAAGTGGAACACAGTTACAAATGGATAAATGTCACTTATTCGACGAATGTACCTTGGTTACGAGAAATACAAAAAGACACTTTAGAACCTGATAGTACATTTAAGAATACTAATGATGGATCTTGGGATTTACCTCCTGAAATGAGGATGCAGTTACCAACAATTGCTGTGGAATTAGTTCCTCGTAGAACATTCAAAGGATATCAATTAGGTGGTGGGCAATTTGTCTATACGGACATTGTTTTTCATTGTTTAGCGGAGGATGAAATAACAAGAAACAAATTAGTAGATATTGTATCATTACAGAGTGATAAAACAATTCATTTAATAGATACAAATGCTATAAATTCAGCATCAAGTCATCCTGACTCTGGATTTCCACTGGATTATCGGGGTGTTCCAATTGCTGGTGCATTGAGATATCCAGATTTAGTGTCTACATATCCAGGTGGTAAAATGCGTTTCTCTAATGTTAGGGTTCAAGAGATGAACACTTTTGACAGTAATATCTACGGAGGTATAGTCAGAGTGACCACAGAGGGTGTTAAAACTAATATATAGCATTTTTAGTGTATAAATTAATATCAAGATCTTTTTTCTTAAAGGAGAGATTATAAATGTCTAGCAACAATAGAATATTCTATGCCTGCCAAGGTGTAGCCATTAGTAATATGGGTAATAGTGGCACTTTGCCCGCTACAGCTCTTGGTGCAGCTAATATGGTACATGGTGTACAAAGTGTATCTATGACAACTACGTTTAACCCTGAACAAGCATTTGAGCTTGGTCAGATTGAAATTTACGAAAATATCGAAGGTACTCCAGATGTTGAAGTAACTATTGAGAAAGCTATTGATGGTTATCCTTTAGTATATCATATGGCAACTACTGGTGTCGCGGGTGGTTCACCGGCAAACTCTGGTCTTACAAACAGATCTAAACAACGATGTGATTTAAGGCTGGGCATTTTTGATGAAGGTGCCAATAACATTGGTTCAGCAGATGATGGAAATAGTGGCAAACCAGAAGTAGAAGTTTATTGTTCTGGCATGTTTGTAGGTAGTGTGGGTTATACCATCCCAGTTGATGGGTTTGCTACTGAATCTGTTAGTCTTGTTGGTAACAACAAACAGTGGTTAACTGGTAGCAATGTTTGTATAGGATCTGCAGGTGCCGATGCATTTGATGGAAATGATTCACCACTTGCTTTAGGTGTCGCTGGAGCACCATCTGGTGGTATTCAAAGACGTGAAGATGTTATGTTGGCTAAATCTATCTTCCCAGCTTCTGTTAGAGGTGTCAAGAGTACTACTGTTGGTAATGGTGTAACTGATGGAGTTCCTTTGATTCATGTGCAAAATGTATCGATTAATACAGACTTCTCCCGAGAAGATGTTTTTGAGCTTGGTAGAAAGACTCCCTACTATCGTCCTGCTGGTTTCCCAATCGAAGTAACATGTGAAATCGAAGCTATTACAACATCTGGTGACTTTGTGTTTGCTTATGAAGAAGGTGATCCAGCATTAGATGGCACTGTGTCTTCTGGTAATAATACTCAAGAAGAAAGTATCTTTATCGAATTACGAGGTGGACATGCATTTGACTTAGGTGCTAAGAACCGTCTGACAAGTGTTACATACGGGGGAGGCGATGCCACTGGAGGAAATGTATCTACTACATATAGTTACACTAACTTCAATGATTTAGATGTCCAGTGGTCTGGTGATTACATTGGATTTGATCAAATTTAATAATGGTAGGTTTTTACTACCAAGGATAACACTACGACTTGCGATAGCTAATTTAGGATAGAAGCAAGTGTGTCGTTAGTGTAGGAAGGATTTATTATGTTATATTACACTCCCGCTATGAGGTTTCGTTATGAAGCAGCATGAGCGGGAGTTTTTTGTATATAGGATTAGATCTGGAAAGTATTTTATTGATTACAACAATATAAGACTTAAGATCATTACACCTACTATAGATGAACAGTTTGAAGCTGAAAATGTTTATATTAATTCTTTAGATAAATCACTGTCTGATGGAATTAAAACTTCTGATCAAATGGTAGAATGGATGATGGAAAGAGAGCTGTGGACTGAGGCAGATGAAGAAAAATTATCTGGACTAAAAAAAGATGTCGAAAAACTCAAGATGGAAATCTATAATCATAGACTTCAAGAAGGTCCGAGAGAAAAAATTAGGCAATATTTACGGGCTGGTGAGAAACAAATTGCCCAACATGCCAGTAAGAAATTCTCACACCAAGATATTACTTGTGAGGGCATAGCATTTTTAGAAAAAGCATTGTTCTTAATTAAAAAATGTACTTTTCTTGGTTCAGATTTATATGATTTTTCTCATGTTTCCAGTAGAGACGTGTGGATGGATTATCAAAATTCAACATGTTCAGAGAATACTGTTAGGGAGCTTGCACGGGAAGATCCTTGGCGATCATTTTGGATCTTAAGAAACAGTAATACATTTAATTTATTTTCTAATAAAGGTAGGGAATTATCTATCGACCAAAAAAATTTATTAGCATGGTCAACTATGTATGATAACATTTATGAATCACCTGATGCCCCCAGTGAAGATGTTATCAATGATGATGATTTATTAGATGGTTGGACTATATTACAGAAGAAGAAAAGAGAAAGAGAAAAAGCACAAGCTGAACTGGAGGCAAAAATGGGTGATAAAGCACAAGGTGCTGGAGAAATCTTCTTAATGGCTGGATCGAAGAATGATGCGGAACGCATTGAGACTATGAATGATGTAAATGCTACAATGACGAAGAAAGAAAGATTACATACTATTCGAAAATCTGATGGTCCAGTAAATCAACAAGATCTACCAGACGAAAAATTGAAAATTAGAAGTCAACTTAATCAACAATACAAGGATAAGTTTAGGAGATAAAAGTGGAAAAATATGACAGGTTAATCAAGCAACAAGCTGAGTATAAAAAAACAAGGGAAGATAACTATAAATTTAATTCAAAAGAGAGGTTATCTAAAATCCTTAAGAAAAAGGTGGAGACTACTATGATTGGTGCTCTCAGTTCTATAGAAGAGCATTTGTCATTTTTATGGGAGTCTGAAGGTTCTTTATCCAAAGAGCAACAGGAAATGTACGATACATATCAGAAAATTAGGTCTGAAATATTAGATAAAGGAAATACTCAGGCCAGAAATATAGATGCTGAATTAAATCAATATGAAGTAACTTGGTTGAAATATCAAGTGAATATACCAGTTAAATCTAATTAAGGAAGGAATATTATGTCTAAAGAATTAATCAAAGTCCCGTTGGTAGAAGAAGATGGAACAGAGAAGGAAATTAATATTTTTATTAAAAATCCCTCTAATGAAATCATCTCTATGTCTGAAAGATACCGTGCTAAGGTATTTAATCAATGTTTAATGGATGGTATTTTAACGAAGACAGAATTACATAAAATGATGAATGAGCGTGGCTTGTGGTCTAAAGACAAAGATAAGAAACACGACGAATTAACTCAAGAAATTATTGCTCTTGAGAAAGACCTATATTTAGGAAATGGCAAGCAAAAAACCAGGGATCTTGATGATGGCAGAAAAATTGCTATTAGAATTAGGGAGTTAAGAATAGAACTAAAAGACCTAATTGCACAAAAAATTCAGCTTGAGGAGAATACCGCTGAATCCATTGCGGACAATGCAAAATTCGATTACTTAGTTGCATTCTGTACACACCACGAAAATGGAGAAAAAGTGTATAAAAATATTGACGATTACAATCTCAAATCGTCAGATAGTATCTCATTTATGGCTGCTGCTAAATTAGCAGAAATGATGTATAATCTTGATACAAGTTATGAGAAGAATTTGCCAGAAAATAAGTGGTTATCTGATTATGATTTGGTAAATGAAGATTTGAGTTTAGTTGGTGAAGATGGTGAATTGGTTGATACTGAAGGTCGAAAAATCGACGAAAATGGTAGATATATTAATAATAAAGGTGAATGGGTAGATAAAGACGGAAACCTTCTAAATGAAGATGGTTTGTATATTTCTAACATACAATATAAATCGAAGACTAAGAAAAAGACTACCGCGACAAGATCTAAGAGAACAGTGAAATCAGATAGTGTAAAATAGGTCTTGGCTTAAATTTATTTAGAAAGACTTTAAGTCAATGGCTGAAAAATTTTCTTTAGTAGCACAGATACAATTACAAGCTCCCACAAATACCCGTCAAGTTGTCGATAGAATACGTCGAGACCTTTCGGGTGTTTCTGTGCAATTAGAGGCAAAGGGTGCTGCGAAAACAGCTAATGAAGTTGCTAAGGTTAATAAACAACTTAAAAATGCTAGTGCATCTGCAAACACTTTTGCTTCTAATTTAAAAATAGCCACACAACGAGCCGCTGGTTTAGCAATTGCCACGCGAGCCGTTAGTGCATTGACTTCTCGTTTTAAGTCTGCTGTAGATGAAGCTATTTCTTTTCAAAGAGAATTAGTTAAAGTATCTCAAGTTACTGGTAAGACCCTTAATCAACTCAAGGGCTTATCAAAGGAGATTACTAATCTTTCTACAAGTTTAGGTGTTTCTTCTACTTCATTAATTAGTGTTTCGCGACAATTATCACAAGCTGGTTTTCAGGCTGCTGATTTACAAGTCGCATTATCCGCATTAGCTAAAACTGCTTTAGCACCAACATTCGATGATATTACTCGAACTGCTGAAGGTGCCATTGCGATCTTTAATCAGTTTGGTAAAGGTGCTGCTGCCCTTGAAGGTCAGTTGGGTGCCATCAATGCTGTTGCTGGTCAGTTTGCTGTTGAGTCTGGTGACTTGATTGGTGTTGTTCAGCGTGTTGGTGGTGTATTTAAATCTGCTGGTGGTTCTCTTGAAGAATTGATAGCACTATTTACATCTGTAAGAGCAACAACTCGTGAGTCGTCCGAGTCTATTGCTACTGGTTTGAGAACGATCTTTACTCGTATTCAGCGTCCAAGAACAATAGCATTCTTGAAAAATCTTGGAGTTTCATTGACTGATGCGGAAGGAAGGTTTATTGGACCCACAAAAGCGGTAGAGGCATTAAACAAAGCATTTGCGGATCTACCTCAAGGGGATCTACGATTCGTTCAAATTGCTGAAGAGCTTGGTGGATTCCGACAGATCGGTAAAGTGATTCCATTGATTCAGCAATTTGCTGTAGCACAAGAAGCATTAAAAACTGCTCAGGCTGGTCAAGATTCTTTAGCTAAAGATGCCGCAACAGCACAGCAAGCTTTGGGAGTGCAGATTGAAAAAGTAAGACAAGAATATCTTGCCTTGATTAGGGAGTTTACAGAGAGTTCTTCGTTTAAATTAGTTGTTGGTCTTGCTTTAAATTTTGCTTCGGCACTTGCAAAAGTTCTTTCTTCACTAAAGGAAGTTCTACCCTTACTTGCCATATTTGGTGCTAGTCGTTTTATATCTGGTGGGGGATTGGGTAGTTTAGTGGGTGGTCTTCGTGGTGGTGTTCGAAGAAACCAAGGTGGTCCCATAGGCTTTGCCCGTGGTGGTGTTGTTCCTGGAGCTGGTAATAGAGACACAGTTCCTGCCATGTTGACTCCAGGTGAATTTGTAATTAAGAAGAGTAGTGTTGGTAAGATTGGTGCTGGTACTCTTGCTCAGATGAATGAGAATCGATTTGCTCAAGGCGGTGTTATTGCGGACATTAGTGGTAAATTTGGATTATCTGTACCACAAGGAGCTACTGGGTCATTAAAAGATAAAGAGGCACTTGTAAGTAGTTTAGATAATATAGCTCAAAATTCTTTACGGTCACAATTAGGACTTAAAGGTAGTCAACTTGCACCAGGAAAAATAGGTAAGACTAGTAGATCTGAAAAGAATCTTTTATCTAGAGTTGTTGATAAAAAGGGTTCAACCAAAATTGAATCAAGTCAATTTGATGCTGTTTCAAAAGCTACAGGTGTCACTAAAAAAGAATTAAAGGAGGGTGCTGTACCTAATGTTAATAATTTAAGAGATCGATTACGTAGGTCAGGTAATCTAATTCAAGGTGCCTTTCCTCAAGGAGCAAAACTTACAGCTAGTGGTGGTGTGCTATCATCATTTTCTAAAGATGCTGACGATATCTTTAATAGTACTATGAATGAAAAAATTCCACGAGTATTTAGTGATGCCGTTAATAGTTTTCCAACTCCTTTAGGCGGTTTAGACAAAGATGTATCGTTAAGTACTTTGTTGGAACCTAATATTTTTGAGTCCGTGAAAGGTAGTCTCTTTGAGGCTTTTGTTCGTCGTGCTACTGGTACAGAAGCTGGTTCTAGTGGTGGACTAATTGATTTTCCAGATCCTAAAGGTTTAAGAAAAGGTTTCAATCAACTCTTTGATCCTAATGCAGTTTTTCCTAATGAATTCAAAAATGCCGTAAACGCTTCTAACATTGCTAGTACTTACGGTAAAGCTATTAAAAGTGGGATTAAAGTTGATAAAAGAGCATCTGGTGGTGGTATTTCTGGCTCTGATACTGTACCCGCTCTCCTCACTCCTGGTGAGTTTGTTATTAACAAAAAAGCCGCCAAGAGGATTGGTTCTGCTAACCTTAATACAATGAATAAAAAGGGTGTTGTTGGATTTAACAAAGGTGGTGTGGTTGGGTTTAATAAAGGTGGAGGTGTAAGTGGTGGTGCTATAGGATTTGGTGCTCTCGCTTTAGCATCTGGTGGTTTAGAAAGTATCTTTGGTCAAATGGGTGCAGAGGGTTCTGCACTTAACGATGCTTTTAATGCACTCACAGGAGCAATTACTTCTGGGGTAGTACAGTATCAATTAATGAATGCTATTATAGGTCAAAATACTGAAAAAACTAATGCAAATTCAGCAGCTAAAGAGAAAGAGACACAAGCGAGTCAAGGACCATTTCCTGCGTCTAATATCTCAGATCGAGAAGCTATCGTACCTCAAAATATAACTGCGAATCTACAAAAACATAGCAAAGATAATGGTCCTTCAAATGTAGCTGCGTTCTTACGAGAACAGAGTGGAGGTGACGACTACAAAACGCCGGTCGCCCCATTAAAAACAAGATTACGGACGGCGGCTGAAAGGGTTTCCTTTGGAGCACAAAAATTGCCTGGCAGGGTGGGTCAAGCAGCTACTGAAGCACTTGATAAACAATTTGAAAAATTAGCGAATAGTAAAATTTATAAAGTATTAACAGATACAGAGTCTATTTCTCAAAAAGTTAATAAGAGATTTGGTGATCTCAGGAAACAAGTAGATTTTGTTGGAAGGTCGAAAAAAGCCTATGCAAATACAATTGAAAGAACCAAAGCAGCTTTCAAGGGTCTTCCAGGGTCAGCATCAAAGGCTGTAAAAGGTTTGTTCGGTCTCAAAGCTGCTGCTCGTTCTGCGAATCGAGCTTTAAAAAGTGTAAAGGGTGGTGTAGGTGGTTTTGCGGGAAAATTTAAGGGTTTGACCGCTGCATTACCAGGACTTTCCGCTGCTCTGGGTGTTGCGACTTCAGCGGCAGGATATTTTGCGGAGCAAGCAAATAAACGGTTAGAGGGATCAATTGAGGAAGGTGATATAGCAGGAATTCGTGCTAATGCTGAATCAGCTCAATTTGCTCAAAATACAGGTTCAGTGCTTTCTGGTGCTGGTTCAGGTGCTTTGGCGGGTGCCGCTATTGGGTCAGTAATTCCCGTAATAGGTACTGCGGTTGGTGGTTTTGTGGGTGCAGCAGCGGGTGCTGCTATTGCTTTCTTTAATACTGAAGATGCCACTAAAAAAACCGCTGAAGCAATGGGGAAATTGAGTGACCAGCAACTTTCTAAAGCTAACAATCAATTACAAAATTTTTCAGAAGGTGTTGCTGGAGCAAAAGGTATTGAAGAATTTGCTAACTCGTTTGGGTCAACCCTTAAGAAATCAGAAGATGCTTTAAATAGCAGTAATAAATCCACTCAAGAGATACAGAATCAGAGGAAAAAGAATGAGCAATTAAGACAGCAAGCGGCATCTCAAATAGCCGCTGAAGCTTTTGCTCAAGGTAAGAGTATGGCTTATGTCAATGAGCAGCTTAAAAAATTAGCAGGATCTTCAGGAGTAGTTACTGAGGCTCAACGTAAAGCGGCAGAAACCGCATTTAGAGTTGCGGCTGCTCAAAAGGAATTAATCAAAGTTAATCTTGATGCTGCAAGAATTGGGGGTGCTACTGCACGAGCGGGTACTGCCGTTGATAATATATTGGCGAGTTTTGAAACGGGTAGCAGTGCATTAGAAGCTGCATTTAATACATTAGAAACAAGCACAAGTACTTTTGGTGGGGCTGAATCTGGACAAGCTGCTCTGGCTACAATAAGTCAAAATGTTAATGCTCAACTAGATAGTCTGGGTATTGATAAAGATTCAGTAGGTAGGCAAGCTGTTGACAGATCTATTCAATCTGCTGGTGCTGCTGTTGACTTTAGTGCTCAATTATCTCAAAGATTGTCTGATCCAAAAATAACCAGAGGAGCAAATGCTGAAGCAGAAATTGAAGGTATTGTAACAGATATTACCAGTAGCATAAAAGACCCCAAAGTAACCGCGATTGTTCAAGGTTCTCTTAAGCAGGTTATTGCGGGAGCTAAACTTGAAGGTGGTCAAATTGATGGTTCTAAAGTTGTAGAGAGTTTGACTCAATCAGCAAATAAAGCTGGAGTACCACTGAAACTCTTGGGTGAAGCATTAATCAAGCAACAGAAGGTAATTAATCAAGTAACTAATGAGCGTCGAGCACAAGAACAAAAATTAATGGTGGCACAAAGTAAAGCCATTGATCTTCAACTTGAGGGTGCCAGAATTATAGAACAAGCTGGTGGTCCGCAGTTAAGTACAAGAGATCAATTGGGTGCAAGAGCTGCTCAAGCTAGTTTGGTATTAAGAGATGCTGGTGTTGCTGGTTTGGGTGGTACTGATACATCAAGCATTAGAGCTGCCAGTAGAAATATTGCTAACCGAAGTGCCCAGCTAAATCAAACACGAGGACTTCAAAATAGGGATGATGATAGGAGACCTGAGTTGAAAAAGGCAAATGATGCATTAGTTCAGTTTACACGGCAGAGAATTAAGTTAATTCAAGAGGAAATGAACATTGTTAAACAGAAAAATGCTCTTGAACGAAGTGCTATTGATGCATTGTTATCAGGTGATGCCGAAGCATTCTTTGAGCAACAGAGTGCGTCGGCTGCGGCAGCAGCACTTAAGAGTGGCAATACGGCTTTAATTAGATCATTAGATGCATCTGCTGTGGGTGCTGGATTAAAGAGTTTACAAAAACAAGGTACATCATCTACTGAATTATTTAGTGCTGCCAGAACTGCTGGTTTGTCACAGCAGCAAGCAAAAATCTTCTCTGGAACTACAGAAGAAGAAACCTCTTTAAGACGAGAATTAATTGAAAGTGGTCGTACATTAGGTGATTTAGGTAATACTGGTGCAGAATTAGAAGCTCAAGGTATTCAGCCTATATTAGATAAATTCTCTGAAGTACAGAAAGCATTCCAAGAAGAATTAGTAAAAGGTCTCCAGGATACTAATAAAGATGCATTAGTTTCTCAACAAAAAAATACGGAAGCTATACAAAACCAGACAGATGCTGTGGTAACGCTTACAAAAGTAATCGCAGAAAAACCAGAAAATCTAAATGGTACAATTAACATTAATAATGCTGGTGGTAACGGTCTTACTGTTGATCAAGTCTTAACTGCGTTTACATCCTTTTTCAATAATGGAAAAATAAAAATAAGTCATGGTCAAGATGGTTCACATAAGGTGGAAGCGACAACATGAATTACACACATCACTTAAGTTGTTCTTGTACTAAAGCGGCATCGGGAGATCCCACGGGTGTTGGATCAATGATGACGGGTAAATTAGTTGGAGACATTCGTTTATATTCCGATAATACATTAAGTATTGGAAAATTACATACTACAGTAATTCGGTGTGAGGGTGGAACTCCATTATTTAATGTTGTAGATGTTTCCCCCTCTCATGACCCTAATTCCAATTATACTGTAACTATCAATAAGAATGATTTAGCTGAAGATCCAAAGGTGGGGGATGAATTTACTGCGGTTTCATTTGATGGTTTTTCTTATGTGTACAGAGTAACAGGTGTAAATTAGTTTAGGATTTATTTATAATGACCTCATCAATATATTTTCATTTAAATTTGACCTCTAATTCAAATCCTAATCAATGGGGAAGCTATGATAATTTGGATGGTGCGGGGGGTAACACTACAGTCGCAGGGGATCGTTATCCAAGCGATATTTCAGGAAACGGTTATGTGGGTGCATACATTTCCGATGGGGATAGGGAAACTTCTAAATTTGGCTTTGCTCCTATACCAGCAACACCTAATTTTTCTATTAAACGAGTAAAAGTTCGATATTCGAGCATTGATAATGCCTTGATGGATGATCCCAGCGTATCCGAAGCGGCTGGGATAGAGTTTGCTAAATTAACTCTTAATGGTAATTCCCAGGGTACTGCTGATCCAATAGCCACTTTAAATGATCCACTAGTAACTGCTGAAAGGTATGGAGATACTTGGTGGCATTATTTTGAGTTTACTGATTTAAATATAGATATAAGTTCTGGTACTACCAATAATTTTATTGAATTAAGAGCTGGTGATCACGCTGGTTTTGATGCAGATTGGGACGTGAAAACTCTCTATATTGAAGTAGAGGCTGAACCTAATCTTCATTATAGAGAAATTAGAATTGATGGAAATAAATCTAATTCTACTGCCCTTTTCTCAAAGGATGAGGGTGAGACTTTTGAGGTAGAGCTGTATCATAATGATACCACAAACACAATAGTTCCTATTGGTACTACTATTGATTTTGAAATTGCGGCCTCTCCAAATGATGCGATTCTTGGGAATGGAGGGTTCACACTTGATGATATTGCCTCCGTAACTGTTGGTAGTACTACTTATACAGTGGTAGAAGGTGTCCTTTCTGGTCAAACGTCTGTAATAGATCAATTTAAAACAGATAAGATTGTAATTACTCTTGCTACTGGTGTTCTTCTTGAAAGTACGGAATATTTCAGGTTGACATTTGCTGATACTGATAGTCTTGGTCGTACCACAACCCTTTCTGGCAGTCAAGAAAGTTGGAATTCATCTAATATTGCTCAAACATATGATATGTTAATTGAAAATGTTGGCTATACTGAAATTAAAATTGATGGAATCAAATCTGACTCCATTGTGGATGGCCAGCCTGCTGTTTTTTCAAAAAATGAGGGTCAGAGTTTTGAAGTAGAGTTGTATCATAATGGTATTGAGATTGGTACTGAAATTGATTTTACAATTGCCGCTTCTCCAGGTGATACATTTACAAGTGATGATATTGCTTCCGTAACCGTTGATGGTAATCCTGCTACGAAAACATATGTAGCAGATACTGAAAAAACACAAAAGATCGTCATTACTCTTGCTGAAGATGTTAGTACTGAAAGTACTGAAAAATTCAGGTTGACATTTGCTACAACTGACAGTGCTGGTAATTCTACAACTCTTACAAGTACTCAAGAAAGTTGGAATTCAACTAATCTCGCTCAAACGTATGATATGTTGATTGCTGATGTTCCTCCTCCTGTTGTACTTCCTGATGTTTCGGTTACAGCAACTCAAAATGGTACTAAAAATAGTGTTGAAACTGGTACTCCAGTAGTATTTACATTCACACGAACAGATACAACTGATCCACTGGATGTAAATTATCGAATGTTTGGAACTGCGGTAGCGGGTACTGATTATGATTATATAGGTACTGGTACTGGTACGGTGAGCTTTGAGGCGGGTCAGGGTAGTGTTGATCTTTCGCTTACACCTATGCCAGATAGCTCAATTAATCCAGTCAAAATAGTGGGGGTTTATATTGATAAGCTCTCTACATATGATATTACTCCAGCTAAACAGTTTGCGGAAGCTACGATTGTTGGCGATGGTATTGTTAGTAGTGAAATAAGGGATGTTAAAAGTTCTCTGATAAACTTTCGTTCAGGTCATGCACAAGCTAATTATGTTAGGGGTGGATTAAAAATTGATGGTTCGATTGGAGGATATTCCAGTGCTCCTGATACTAATGGTATAACACAGATTTTTTCAAATTGGCTTGCTTATGCAGGATTAAAACAGGACGGCTCGGTCGTTACCTGGGGTGACCAAACTGACGGCGGGGACAGTAGCAGCTATAGTTCGTTTTTGAGTAGTAATATTACAGCTATTTATTCAACTGCTGAAACATTTGCGGCACTAAAAGTAGATAATAATAATTATTCTGTTGTCGCTTGGGGTAGAGAAAATTACGGTGTCACGGGTGAAATAAATCTTAATCCTGGTGTTGACAAAATTGTTTCAAATTATGGTGCCTATGCAGCATTACTAACAAATGGAACTGTTGTCACTTGGGGTAGAAGTGATCACGGTGGAGATGGGACTGTTGATGGGGCTGGGCCGAATGTATTAGAGGGTGTTACTAATGTAATAGATATTTTTTCTACTAGGCACGCTTTTGCTGCATTATTAGATGATGGTAGTGTTGTTGTTTGGGGTGATTCAAGTTGGGGTGGTGATAGTTCTGGAGTAGATTTCTATGTACATGAGGCAGACGATTTTCTTGTACCAGGTGTTGTTAAAATTTTCGCAAGCATCAATGCCTTTGCGGCGTTGAAAAGTGATGGTAGTGTTGTTGTATGGGGTAATTCAATTGGTGGTGGTACAAATAATACTGGAGTAGATTTAACTAGTGGTGTCACATGGGTTTTTTCAAATGTTTATGCTTTTGCGGCCTTAAAAGAGGACGGCTCGGTCGTCACCTGGGGTTCGGAAAATCGGGGTGGTAATAGTAGTTCTGTTCAAAGCAACTTAACAAATGTTGTTCAGATTTATTCTACTGATTATTCTTTTGCGGCATTGAAAAGTGATGGTTCGGTTGTTACTTGGGGTGAAGATGTATCAGACGGTGTTGAAGTTTCGAGTAATGTTAAACGTGTCTATGCTACTAAGAGTGCTTTTGCAGCACTAAAAACAAACGGAACTGTTGTTACTTGGGGGAGTGATTATGGTGATAATAGTTCTGGAGTAGATTTAACTGATATTGTAAGAGTTTTTGCTTTCAGGTACGGATTTGTAGCATTAAAAGATGACGGCTCGACTGTTAATTGGGGTTTTGCTAACCCCATTCCTATCGTAAATGACGTTCGAACATTTCCTAATATAGAAACATTAGATGTTTTAGACCCAAATATACCTCCTTTCTTAAATGATATTGAAGACCAAACAGTTGTTAATGACGGTGAAAAAGTTGTAATTAATTTATCAGGTATAACTGATGGTGGTGATGACACTACACCATTACAAATTACGGCTGAAAGTAGTGACACATCTCTGATTTCAAATATAGATGTAGTATACACTTCTGGTGAAATTGGTTCATTAGAGTTCACCCCTAATGAAGATCAATTTGGTGAAACCACAATTACAGTCACGATTGAAGATGCTGGCAATGATAATCGTTTAGACACAACAACAGATAATCTCACATATAGTACTACTTTTGTTCTTAATGTGATAGAGCCAGCTCCAGATGCTGTTTCAGTTGTAGCAACTCAAAACGGTACTACAGATGGCACTAAAGTTATATTTACATTTGAACGCACAGGTAATACAAATGATACATTGGATGTAAATTATCATTTATTTGGGACTGCAATAGCGGGTACTGATTATGAACCACCGGCTGGCACGATTCGCTTCGAAGCGGGTGTGAATAGTGTTGATCTTGAGCTTACACCTATGCCAGATAGTATAATCGATCCAGTTAAGATAGTGGGAGTTTATATTAAAAAACTCTCTAATTATGATATTACTCCAAGTAAGCACTTTGCGGAAGCCACAATTACTGGCGATGGTATTGAAAGTAGTGAAATAAATCCTTTTGGTTCAAAGGGTTTGCTACGCCTGCCCGCCAACGGATATCAACAATCGAATCTCTACTTTGCGGCATTAACATCGGAAGGTTCGCTTGTATGGACTGGTGCTAGTATTTCTTTACCTGAAGATAATAGCAATTTTAAGCGGATATTTGCGAGTTATAATGGTTTTGCGGCAATAAAAACAGATGGAAGTGTTTTCGGTTGGGGTGTCAGCCTTGCCAATGCCATAAATGATATGGATGGGAATGAAAATGTTGAGCGAATCTATACAACCTCTGAAGCATTTGCTGCATTAAAAACCGATGGTTCGGTCATTACTTGGGGTAATTCAAGTATTGGTGGTGATAGCACTGGAGTAGATTTTACTGGTGGTGTTACAAAAATCGCCTCAAATTATGGTGCTTTTGCTGCATTGAAAAATGATGGTAGTGTTGTTGTTTGGGGTGGAGATGGTGCTATAAGCAGCATCGATTATGGTGGAGGTGGAACATCTGAATTAGACGGGATTACTGATGTAATAGACATTTTTACTACTCGAAGTGCTTTTGTTGCATTAAGAGGGAATGGTCAAGTTATCGCTTGGGGTTGGGATGTATATGGTGGTGATAGCAGTGGGGTAGATTTCAATGTAGATGGAACACCAGGTGTTGTTAAGATATTCTCTACCCAGTATGCTTTTGCGGCATTGAAAGAGGACGGTTCGGTTGTTATATGGGGTTCTTCATCAAATGGTGGTACAAATAATACTGGAGTAGATTTAAGCAGTGGTGTTACTTGGGTATTCTCGAACGCCTACAGTTTTGCAGCGTTAAAACAAGATGGTAGTGTTGTTACCTGGGGTAATTCTACTTATGGCGGTGATAGTACTGGAGTAGATTTAACTAATGTTGTTGAGATATTCTCTACTTACACTGCCTTTGCGGCATTGAAGCAAGATGGAACTGTTGTTACTTGGGGTAATTCAGATTATGGTGGTAATAGTTCTGGAGTAGATTTTAGCGGTGGTATTAAACGTATATATTCTACGGTTTATGCTTTTGCGGCACTAAAAAATGATGGTAGTGTTGTTGTTTGGGGTGATGTAAATAGAGGTGGAAGTAATAATACTGGAGTAGATTTAAGTAAAGATATTGTACGCATTTTCCCTCGTAGTAGGGCTTTTGTGGCATTGAAAAAAGACGGTTCGGTTGTTAGTTGGGGTGAAAGTCCAACAGGAGCGTTTTCAGAAACGAATATCCGAACACTTGCTAATGCAGAAACATTAGATGTTCTTACTCCTCCCCTTTATCCCACATTAGATAATATTGATGACATAGAACTTTCTGTTAACGTGGATGGTGATCCACTTGTTACCATAGTTGATTTATTCAACATAACTGATGGTGCGGATGGTAGTAGACCATTGCGGGTTACAGCTACTAGTAGTAACACAGATTTAATTGACAATGTAATAGTAGCATATACTTCCCCCGAAGACTCTGGTGAATTACGGTTCACTCCTGTAAATCAATATGGTAGAACAACTATCACGGTAGAGGTTGAAAGCGGTGGACTTGATAAGAATTTAAGTACAGAGGGGGATAACCTTAAAGTTACCAGAACTTTTGATGTTATTGTTCAAGTTCCACCTCCATATACTAAAATTGAAATTGATGAAATTAAATCTGATGATGATCAAGAGTTCAAAAAATCTGAAGGTGACAGCTTTGAGGTAGTACTGTATCATAATGGTATTGTTCCTGAAGGTACAACTATTGATTTTTCAATTGTTGCCTATGGTGAGTTCAATGCAAATACAGATATTTCATCAGTAACTGTTGATGGTAATCCCGCTACTCAAACTTCCGTTGTAGGCGACAAAACAAAGACAATTGTAATTACACTTGCCGACGATGTCAACACTGAAGATATTGAAAAGTTTAGATTACAGTTTGCTGCAACTGATAGTAATGGTTTCTCTACAACTCTTACAGATTCTCAAGGCACTTGGAACCCTAATAATTTAGCTCAAACATATGACATGTTGATTGATGCTAATGATAATTTACCTCCAACTCTTGATATTATTTTACCCCAAGTAGTTGCTCAAAATAGTGGTACTACTACTATTACATTGACGGGCATTACTGATGGTGATGGAGCAAGTACACCATTACAGGTGACAGCTACCAGTAATAACATAGGTTTAATCGAAGATCCAACTGTAACATATAATTCACCAAGTAATGAGGCTGAATTATCTTTTACTCCTAGAGGTCAATATGGCGAAGCTGATATTACGGTTACTGTTACAGATAAATTCGGTTTAAGCTTTAGTAGAACTTTTACTATTTATGTTAATGTGGAACAAAATTTACCTCCTACATTAGTGGTAAATCGTCCTAGATATGGTATCGATAATTGGGATGTGGAGTTAGGAGATGATGGTTTATTAGTTTTGCCAGATTCTGGTGAAACAGAACTTCGCCTAACGGAAATTAGTGATGGTGATGGTCAAGATCAACCATTGCGAATTACTGCTATTAGTAATAGACCAGATATAATTCCTGACCCCACTATACAGTATCCCACCAATACTAGTTCGACTCAAGGCTTTTTGAGGTTTACTCCTACGGGGGATCTGGGTGATGTATTAATTGCGGTTATTGTTGAAGATGCTGGGATCGATGAAGATTTTACCACTGTTGGTAATGGTGTATTTATTCGCGAATTTCCTGTACGTGTTGCTAACTCTTCAAACTTACCTCCAACTTTAGATCAACCACAATCTGTAAGTGTTATTGCAGGTAGTAGTCCTACTATTACATTAACGGGAATTACTGATGGTGATAATGGTGATAATGGTGGATTAGAAGTTGAGGCAGTCATAGATTCATATTCTGCTTCGTCGGGTGGAACACCACCGATGACAGACTTAACGGTAAGCTATACATTTCCTGATAAAGAAGCCTATTTCTCTTTTAACACTAGCGAGGAGATAATTGGGACCGCTACACTTAGAGTTACTGTTCTCGACAATGGATTTAATGGTCAGTTTAGAGAATCCGTTTCTAAAACACTTGTTGTTTCGGTTAGACCAAAGCCCAGTATTGTTTCGGTCGTTCAACATTCAAATGGTGATGAGGATGGTACTCCAGTTCAATTTTTATTCACTAGAACTGATGAAATAGATAAACAGTTATATGTTAATTATAGTCTGTTTGGAACTGCGAAGGAAGATGTTAATTATAAAGATCTTCAGAATGGCACAATAACCTTTGAGCCAGGTCAAAGTAGTTACACACTTCAACTTCCAACGATAAATGATGGTATATTTAGTCCAGTTGAAACACTCCGTATTCGAATTGATCATTCTTCCACTGCTGGATATAAAATCCACCCCAATAAGCAATTCGCTGAAGCTACAATTACCAGTGAGACTATTCAAAGTAGTCAGATAAATAAAGATTTTAATCAAGTAGTTTATGATCCTTCTGTTCGGTATCAACAAAATGTTTATGCTCATGCTGCATTATTAGATGATGGCAAGGTTATTGTTTGGGGTGCCCCATCTTACGGTGGAAGACAATCTGATGTAGATGATTTGGAAGATATCGTTGAAATATTTTCTAATTATTTTAGTTTTGCCGCATTAACAAGTCAGGGAATAGTTCATGCTTGGGGTATTTCAAGTCAGGGTGGATCTATACCTGCTGGTTTAAATGATCAGCCAACTGTTCGAATTTTTTCTACTAGGGATGCTTATGTTGCGTTAAGAGTTGATGGTTCGATTGTCACTTGGGGTGCTGAAGATTGGGGTGGATCTATACCTTCGGTTGTACAAGAACAATTAACTAACAAAAAAGTTGTTGATATTGTTTCAGGCGAAAGAGGTTTTGTTGCATTAACAGAAGATGGTCAGTGTGTTAACTGGGGTGACTCTGACTCTAGTTATGGATTTGACAATACTCTCCGCACAGGTATCTCTAAAATTTTTCCAGGGCATCGGTCTTTTGCCGCAATAACAACTACAGGGGGAGTTGTTGCTTGGGGTCAATATACTTCAGGTTTTTCTAATTTAGAATTAGCAGCTAATGAAACAATTGTCGATATTGTTAGTAATCGATATGCTACTACTGTATTAAAAAATACTGGTGAAGTTTTCAGTTGGGGTATTTCCTCTTATGGTGGTGTTGCCCCATCAGATTTAACTGAAGTTTCTCAAGTTTATCCGCTTCAATATGGTTTTGCCGCATTAAAATTTGATGGTTCAATTGTTACTTGGGGAAGGACTGGAACTTATGGTGTAGGTATACCTACCTCTGTACAGGCAGTATTAGCTGATAAAAAAGTTATTGAAATTCTTGGGGGTAATCAAGCTACTGCCGCATTAACAGAAGACGGTACTGTTGTTGCTTGGGGTGATGCTCGCTATGGTGGTAGTACCCCAGTAGGAAATTCTGATGTAATTAAGCTTTACCAAACTTATCGGGCTTTTGCTGCTTTGAAAAGTAATGGTGATGTCATTGCTTGGGGTGAAGACGATTATGGTGGATCTATACCTTCAAGTGTAAATGCTAATAAGATTAAGAGAATATTCCCTAATGCAAGATCTTTTGCGGCCTTAAGAGTTGATGGATCAACTAAAGAAATTATTCATTGGGGGTTTTATGATCATTATTTTTATACTAATAGCTCCTCCGCTGGGTATATTTCTTCAGAAAATCGAGAACGATTAAATTTAGGAGTAGTGACTTTAGTTAATGGGGAGACATATGATAGTATCTCTCCTCTGATTAATTTACCTCCTTCTTTTAATCCTATTGCTGATCAAGAAATTATTGAAAATAGTCCTGAACAGTCTATTACTATAACGGGTATTACTGATGGTGATGGTCTTAGTCGGCCTTTAAGAGTGTCTGCTGAGGTTATTTCCTCAAGTAATAATTCTACATTAGTTTATAACCTTAATGTAGATTATGTTCCTGGTCCTGATTCTACAGAAGCTACTTTAAGATATACTCCTGCCTTAAATCAATTTGGCACAGCAAGAATAAGGGTTACACTTGAGGATGCTGGTACAGATCAAAATTTAGATACTACTATCAATAATGCTCAATTTAGACAAGAGTTTGATATTGTAGTTACTCCGATACCACGGTTGCCACCTTATTTCGATGAGATCCAAAATATAACTATCAATGAAGATAGTTCTACCGTTGCCGTAAATGTGACGGGGATGACCGATAGAGATGCTGCTGATATTCAGCCATTGAGACTGACGGCTACTAGTAGTAATACAGATTTAATTCCAGATCCGTATATAGTTTATATATCCGATGATCCCAATGGAAATTTACTTATTCGTCCTGTTGCGAATAAATCTGGTACTTGTACAATTACGGTGAAACTTGAAGATGGTGGGAGAGATGAGAATTTAGCAACAACTGATGACAATCAGAGTTTTGAACGTACATTTGATGTAACGGTTACTGAAATTGATGATCCTCCAACCATAGATCCAATTGCCGATCAACAGGTTGATAAAAGGTTACCTGGAGAAGATGAAGATGATGAGATAACCTATGAGATACCTATTACTGGTCTTAGTGCTGGTGCGGGTGAATCTGGAACGCTAGAATTAAATGTAGTATCTGATCAACCAGATAAATTTGAACAATTAACTTCAAGAATTACTGGTAGTACTGGGAAAATTACATTCATACTCAATGAAGATGAGAATGGTGATACAGTTGGTACAGCTAACATTACAGTCACAGTAAGTGTGGTTGGGGACGGCGATCAACTTCTTACAACTAGTGAATCATTCAGTATAGAAATTGCTGACATTAATTCACCCCCCACATTAGATCCAATCGACGATATATCAATTGAACAAGGTAGTTTTAAAGATGTTAATTTAACTGGTATTACTGCTGGGTTTAATGATTCTCAAGATCTACAAGTAACGGTTACTAGTAGTAACTTGACATTACTACCAAATAATCAAATATTTGTTTATTACACATCTCCAAGTACAATAGGTAGTATACGACTTGTACCAAGATCGAATCGTTTTGGTAAAGTTGATGTTACTGTCAGAGTAACAGATGCTGGATTGGACAATAATTTAGGCACATCTTCAGATAATTTGAGTGTTACTCAAAAGTTTGAGGTAACTGTAAATCAAGTTGTAGATCCTGAATACTGGGTGCTTGATCTTGAGTTAGTATCGCATCCTGGAAATCAATCAATAGTATTGAATAATGGATATAGTGCTGAAGTTTGTCATATCACAGAATATTCAAAACCTTTAGCGGAATATGTCAGGGGATTTGGTCATACATTAGATAATCCTCTCGTTGCAAGTGGTGATGCTAGTATTAAATCAAGATTAACTGGTGTGCTTGTAGCAAGTGGAGACTTTTTATCTTCTGGTGCAATTCCTAATTCTGGATTATTTGTTACTCATGGTCCATCCAAACACATTGATGGGTCAGGTTCATTACAAGCTACATACACCGACAAACTTGCTGGTGATTTTGGTGATTACAGGTGTGCTGAGAAATTATATCCTATTGCTGATATTTCTAATAGTTACTTCGTGACCTCCAGTGGTACACATTCTGATTTATATAGTTCGATTGACGAAGGTGTATTCTCTGGAGATGGAATAAAAGAAAATGGTGTTTCTACATTAATAGCAGATTCTACTACATTCATTCAGCCATCATCCATTCATACTGATGATACATTTAGTTATAAATGTAAAGTTACTACTCCTCTTTTAAGACCAGAGCATACCAGATTAAGAATTAGAGCGGCAGCACCATTATTTACTCATGAAGCTAAAATTCCGCCGAAATATACTTTTACCGATATTAAATTCGAAGACCCAGACGGTGCTTTAATTGTTCAATATAATGATATTTCTCTCTATGGCGATTCTGCATATATTAGTATGAGTGGTGATGATAATTTTGCTACATATTCCAGTGCTCCTAAAATTAATAATATTACATACTCTTGGGATGATACTTATCCTAATTTAAGTGGTACTGAATATACATTATCATTTACTTTGTTAAGTGAAGACCCTGGAGATGCCTTTACTGCTGGTTTTGATACTGGTTTTGAAGAAGATTATGATGTACCAGATCCACTACACAGCGGTGATGATTATCTTGCTTTAGATGGTTCTCCTTTATCCAGCATAAGTCAGAGTTATATAAATCCAACACCAAGTATTAGAATTTCTGCGATTGAAATTTGTAATAGTGGTGGTCGTGGTCCTCGTACTGAAGATTATATTTCACTATTTGCAGAGGTGCGTCCTACTGGTGATAAAATACAAAGAACATTAATTCCAACATCTATGCCGTTGGTTGATTTTGATACTACTATATATCCTACGGTAAGTAGTGTTTGGTATGCAAGTGATGATGCTAATTTTTCAAATTATAATACTGTAGGAACAAAAAGATTAATTCATAATATTAATAGTAGCTTTGATTCAGACTTTATTATTATGAACCACACATCTGGTGTAGCAGACTCTGGTAAATTAACATTAAAGATGGGTCATAATTCAGATCCTAATACTCTTAAAACCCAAAGACGTGGAGCTTTTGATTTAGGCTTCGATGGCTTAATTGGTGGCACATGTATTAGAAACGGTGCTTTCAATAGATTAACTATTGAAGATGATAACATCAATGATGGATTCTTTGTCGTTGATCGTGATTGTATCACTCTTCGAGTTAGAGCTAAAAAGCAATCTGGCTCAAGGGATTATGTGCTTGATGTTGTAGGTTATAGTGATGACTGCATTTTAAATATAACAAGTGCCGCTGGTGGATTCTTACAGGCTTCATCAGGTAATCCCGTTGGGAACTATCCTGTGTCATCTGGGTTTAGTGGATCAGATGATCTTGCTCTTAGTGCCACATCTCTGTCTCAACGGGAAAACTATTTCCAAGTAAGTGGTGATAATAGTTACTCCGTTAATCTTGGGGAAGACCATTATTCTCTTGTTGATGGGCCAGTTGTTAGTGGGACAGAATTTAAATGGTATGAAATCCCATTAAAGATTTATGATGATAATGTTACTCTCGGTCGTTCTCGTGATTATCGAATGAGTTCATTGCTTGAGAATTTGTATTTAGACATTTATCCATTACCGAGTGGTGCGAGTATTTCTCAAGTAGAGATGCTGGTTACATATAGTCCGCAAAATGCTTTACAGATGATAACTGCGGGTGGTGAAGTCAGAAGAGTTACAGCGGAAGGTAGAACAGAACCTAAAATCTTCCCAAGCTCAATGCAGCCTAATGATAGTTATTTAAATGCTGGATCTGGTTATGGTTCATTATCTTATATTAGTGGTATTCCTCAAGCTTATTCTACTAAAAATACTTCACTGAAAACCAACTATTCCAGAAGATGGCGGGGTATGGAAGGTTTAACTGAAGGTCCATATGATCAAGAAGCATTCGGTTTTAGTTTCTATAATCCACAATTAGATTATCCATTCTTATCTGGTTTCTATGATTTCGATAAAGAGAATGGTGTTAGTGTTATACCTCGTGTTGGTAATTTAACGGGTGTTATTTCAAGTACATATTCTACATATAGATTTAAGAACTTGGGTTGGAGATTCAAAGATTCTACTTTGTTTGCTGATCAATTGCCAGGATATACTGGTGCTTATGAAACTATTGACTGGAGTTCATTGTCAAATGGTTCAGATAATTTCCATAATCATCCATTGTCTGGTCAAATTGCAGATGCATTTAATACTGCGGTCAGAATATCTGGACACAACTCCAATATTAACTTTGGTGATATAAATATTGTTCCCGATTCAGGCTTTAGTATGTATGTTAGATTCTCTCCAGATGCTAATGTTTCTGGGGTAGGATACGATCTGTTTGAAAGTGGTTGTTTGTTCTCTAAATGGGATACGGGTAATGATCTTGAATTTGCTTTAGGGTATGCTAGTGGATTCTTGCGTGGTTATGCTAGAGATGATCTTGGAGCTATTCATACTATACAAGACCCCGCTATATGTTCTGGTTACCAATATCCATTAAGTGTAATTCTTACTTACAATGATGATGGTCGTAGTGGTTTAAAACTGTATACTGATAATGAGTTTGAGCCTAATTGGCAAACTATGAGAGCAAGTTCTGTAGCACCATTTAAGTTGCACACTGCAGATAGTAATTTCATTGTTGGAAATTCAACAGGTTCTGGTGTTGGTTTCAATATGTTCCTTACCGAATTGGGAATTTCTAATTCTGGTAATGTTGTATATTCTAATCCAGATCCTACATATAAGCAAGTTACTGCTCAAAAATTCCTTGAAAATAATAGGTCGTTCTGGTGGGATAATACTGATACATCATCGAATGACGGCTATACATTATGGCAGAATATTGATGAAGATACCCGAACTGATTGGGATTTGGGAGAATTCAAGTATCAACCATTTAGTCTTGCTTTTAAGCAGTACACAAAAAGAACTAATAGAGATCTTGTCAGTTTCAAAGTTTTCAGTGACGGTCAACCTTATTATGCTAAAACAGATCAAACTTTACCATCTACAATTGATAGCGGTGTAGCATATCATAGTCAAATTGAAAATGACTTCTTAAGATTCCATCTTAGTGATACTCCCGATAATTTCTACTCTGTTCATCCGAGAATTAATAAGAGCTTACCAAGGGGTTATAATTTCATAGATGACGCTTTAGTTGTAGAGACTGTTTTTGAGCACACTACTGATAATGAAATTGTTTGGAGTGGTGGTCAGATTGGGCCGAAATTAATTGTTAGTCTGTATACTAAAAATCAAGAACCATATTATGAAACTGTCAATCCTAACTGGGGATTAATTAATCGTAGTACTCATTATTTAGAACCATCTGGTGGTATTAGTAGAATTGATAGTAAATTTACATATGGAGATGTATGTGATACATCTGAAGCATGGGCTAATTTCCCAATTGAAGCGACATTAAAAGAATTAAAAGACAAATATTATTCACAAGATGTGGATGATATGTTCTTACAATATGATGTTGTGTATCCATCTGGTGGATCGTTTGAATCCAAAATTGATATTCATACTGCACATGTTAGAATGGAAAAAGCATATGTGAATCCTATTGATGATTCTGGCATTTTGAAGATTGCTACGAGTGGTGGTTATGTTGTAGATGACAGAGATCTTATGTTGTCTCTCTATAACGGCCCATCTCCAGTCAGTGGTGAGATGCATTTATATGCTATCGGTCCTGTTGATATAGAAAATTCAGGATTATCGTTTTACACTAGTGGTGCATTAGTGAGTAGGGAATCATTGGATCTATTCACTCACAATTTTGGTACTATTCAAGAGTCTGGATTAAGTCTATATAGTTCTGGTAAACTTCCGACTGATGAATCTGATTTTGTAAGATTAAATACTTTAGGTAAGGGCATACTTACCTCTGAAGGTGTAGACCGAACTGTAAATTCTACAGGTATAACTATCGGTACAGATTCTTCTACGATTGTATTCAATAATGAAAATAATACAATTCAATTAGAAGGATTGAATTTACAGGATGATTATGATTATCGGGTTGGTGGAACAATTACAATTACTAATTCTGCTAATCCAGAAAATAATGGTACATATACAATTACAGGGATCAGTAGTACATCTGGTACAAATGATACATTAACAATTGTTAATACAGATGGCAGTGATCCAGATTTAGTGACTGGATCAGATAGCACAGAGGGCTTAACGGTTTCTGGTACTTATACTGATAGAATTATTGGAATGGCTTTAACAGCAGTGAATACTGTAACTGCTGGTTACATGAGTGGCATACTTAATTTAAATACATTTGTTAGTCCAAGTTTGGATAAAGATGCTATACAAGTTAATATGCCCATATTTATGCTGAATGATATTCAAAGAGATCGTACTAATAGTAGTAATGTTCTTAATTTACAAACATTAGCTACATCAGCATTAGTTTCGGTATACTCACAAGCTTCAATGAATTTGTTTGTACAAACAGGATATGCCACTAATGCTGAAAATATGAATCTCACACTGTATGGTGATAATTTCAGCACAACTGCATCTAGTGGTTCGATGAATTTAACAACTGTAAATTATGGTGGTGTTGGATCAGATTATCTGTATTGGTTTAATAATAATGTAGGTACAGGAATTGATGTTTTTGATAATAATTATGCAACTCTTCCTGCTGATGATGAGTTAAGAGGTGTTGATTTAATTGGTTATGGATCTTGTACCGGCAATAGTCCAGATAAAGCTACTGATGCTGCTTTGATAACTGACGATGTTGTTTGGAGAGAAGAACAATGTGTCGAGGGTGGCATTATGAGGGCCGACAAGACATATACTAATTTTGAAGCTGGTTATAGTGGGAATTATTATGGTATACGAAAATACACTGAATTGATTCCTAATAATGCTTATCTTGCTACTCTAGAGATGAAGACTGGTAGTACAGATCCAATTAAAGTTCCAAGAGATTTAGAAGAATGGGAATATGGAATAAACTCTGATATCAATTATTCTGGAGTTAAGTTGATTGGTGATGACCCAGCATTAAGTGGTGATGCATCTATTGAATATCCTTTGCCAGAATCTGGTAGAAATCCATATGATAATTATGGTAAAGCTGTTGCGGTTCATAAAGACTTAATGGTCGTTGGCTCTCCGTTTATAGATATTCCAGATGAATCTGGACACAAAATTAATAATGCTGGAGCTGCATTTGTATACAGAAGAAATGAAGATGTTCCTGGCCAAAAAGCTGATTGGCAATTAGCAACACATTTAGTTCTTCCTTCTGGCTTCAAGCGAGACTTTGTTAGCCGAGAAATTTCAAATATTATTACTTATGATTCTTTTTCAATTGATGGTAATAAATGGAATGTTGGTCAAGAGGGTAGAGAGTTAGGGCATTCGGTGGCTATAGCATCTTCTGGAGATACTGAAACTATTGTTGTTGGTGCTCCTGGTGCTGGATGGAGTAGAACATTTGATACTATTACAGAATCTGGTATTCCAGTATGTATGATGGTCTTTACTGATCAGTATAATTATGAGGATGCAGATATTGCACGAATTGGTAATACTTCAGAGACCAATAGAATTCTTTATCGTTACTTCTCTGCTCCTTGGCTAGAAGGATTTCAGCCTCGTATAGATATTCAGTTATTAGTTTTCCAAGTAGCATATAATAGAGATGCAAAACCTAAAGTTAATTCCAATATTGAATGGTTTAATCATAGATATATTCAACGAGAAGATGATCAAGATTTGCTGTCTCAATACAGCAAGGAACATATTAGAAATGAAATGTTTAGTGGTATTAAAGAATCATTTGAAGAAGTGTTCCGTCATAATACTGTAAGTCCACATAGTGGTATTCCTCCAATTGTTGGTATATTTAAAGATAGCACTTTATCAACAAAATTCACTAATTCATTTCAATCATCTGTCGATAAATTTGTCAACTATTATAATGCATATTCTTTTGCTAGTGGTGTGAATGATCCATCAGATGCGTCTCAACAAATTGGTTATATCAATCAAACTGAGGGTGCATCAGAAAATTTTGTAGTATCAACTATAGATTTATTAAATGATACATTAGCTACTGGTAATTTAAATTCTGATAATGCTTTAAGATTCATAACAAGTGGTGTTGGTCAAGAATGGGCTAATCCTAATGCTTATCAGTTCCAAATTCCTCCAGCCTCTGGTGGTCGTGTCTATATTTTTGAGAAAGAAAATAATGAGTTTAATTTAGTACAAGAAATTAAGGCTAAAACCGAAAGAGAATTTACTACTACATTTAATAATAGTGGTCCGGGTGATTATGTTGTTAATCTTGGATCTATTCCAAGTACTAGGTTTGGACATTCTGTTTCTATTAGTGATGAAAATGAAATTCTTACAGTTGGTAGTCCTTATGATGTAAATGCCGTAGAAGTATTTGAAAGAAATCCATCTGAACATAATAGAATGCTGGACAATCTCAGGAATTGGCTTGATCATAGAAATATGTCAGATGAAATTGATAGATTCAATGAGCTGTATCCAACTTCTGGTTTCAGAGAAACTGCTCAACAGGTTTATTATGAATTTTCTGCTTCTGATAAGTTTCTATTTAGAATAGATGAATCTTTCTGGAATAATGAACCGATTGAGCTATATAAAAACATTTATACTTTCGGTTATAATAATATTCCTTACCGTGGGACTTGGAGTTTTATTCCTGATGAGTTTGCTGGAACATCTAGGCTCGGTTATAGCACAGCAGTTTCATCAAGTGGTAAAACAATTGCTGTGGGTGCTCCGACAGATTCCTTTAATGAATTTGATGATGATAATATTTGGTATGGAGGACCAAATGGTTATAAGAGTTATGCTTCTTATACAAATGCTGGTGCTGTTAGAGTCTTTGAGTCCAGAAACTATTATCCACATAGTGGTGTGGTAGAGTTTTATAAGTTTGGTAATCTTGATAGGACAATGCATCCAAGTGTGGTAGATAAAGGTTTCTATGATCAGTGGGACATATATTATGGTGACGATCATCCCTTTACAAGGACTGCATTTAGTGATATTGAAATCCCAGAAGATGCTGGTTTGGCATTCATTATTACTCCAGAAGTAGATGCTGCAAGTGATGAAATTATTCAGAATATTAAAGATTGGCTGGCACTTGGTGATAGAACACTTGTTTTAGTAGGTAATGATCCAACTTGGGAAGATAATGGATTATATAAAAAATCTAACGATATTATTAATAAAATCCTTCAAAAACTTGATTCAAGAATGCGTATTCATCCAGCAAGAAACGAACATGAAGCTTTAGTTGGTGCTAGAAATGAAATAGATGTAGTTAATAAAAAATATAATGTTGTAGCATCTAAAGTGCCTTCATATGCTACATCAACTTTAATTAATAATGGTGGTATATTTGCTAGTGGTGTTGGTGATATTAGAATTAATGTTTCTGGTGATTTAGGTCCAAACTTCATTACATATGAACCATGTAATGATAAAAATGCGGGTTGTGGATTACCATTAATGAATAATGGTGACTTACGGGCTGAATGGAACGATGTTTGCACAAAAACTATTCCAGGTGTTGGTGTAGTTGAAATTCCATATAAAGTCAATTGGCCATTCCAATTTGGAAATCCAAATCCATCAGATGAATGTGATGAACCTCCTCAAGGAGCAATCAATAGACCGTATCAAGATATTCGTCCTATTCTGGCTGCTGCTGAAGATGTTCCAGAAAGAACTTATACTATTCCAGCAGTGCCTGAGACATCTGGTTTAAGAGTAGAGAGGGTACAAGTTGGTACTCGTGAAGCAAACGAAACATTTGATATTAGTTTCTTTGAGGAACAACAGTTGGATGAAGTAGCATTTTCTCTATCTGGACTACCAAACGAAGATGGTAATTCTATTGCTACTGGGACCAATATGTCTAATTTCACGAGGGGTAGTAATCTACCATTTGATGATCCAGAACCCGTTACGGCTAGTGATGGAAGTATAAGAGATGGATTACTATATGCTACGGGTATAAATGCTCTTACTCCCGATATTAGTCAAGTTGTACGATTAGCTGATGAGTCAATAGCTATAACAAAAGAACAATACTTTGATGATGAAAATAATTCTACAATTCACAGTGTTTATTTAATGGCTAATATGACTCTTGAGTCAGCAGTAGCTCTTGGTAAAGGTGGAGCTGATCAACCAGCGGGTGGTACTCCTAATAGCGATCAAAACATCGCATTCTACAATAATTTAATTATGAAAGATTGCTTCAATATTGGAAAAGTCTATCAATTAGGTGGTTGGACTGGACACTCATCTTTTACTTCGGCATATTCTAAATCAACAATAACTCAAGTGTGGGAAGAATATGAACAATCTTTTCAAGAAAATGTTATTTTTGGTTCTAATACTGAAGCTGGTGAAATACAAGAGATTCCAGATGATGTAAATGTTTTATGGATTGCCAACCCTCAAGGGTTACCAACTGAAGCAGATCTTAATGTTATAAAAAATTGGTTACATGCTGATCCTGAAAATCTGGGAGACACAGACAATCCTGATCTTGTGGAGAAGAAAATTGTTATTACTTTTGGTACAAATCCAAGCATAGCATCTAATGTAACAAGTATTTGTGAAAGTTTAAATTTAACCACACAGCCTCGACGCTCTGCAAATAATCTTGATGACCCATTTTTCCAAGGATTTTTCTTAAAAACTGCTCACGGACTCGATGGTACTATATATCAATTTCAGAATGTTGGTGAAGATATATCTACAAATGGATGTCCTGAAGGTTATGTTTTTGCTGATTTAGCAGGGTTTAGTAATGAAGTAAATGAAGGTTTATACATACCCTTACCTCGATCAGAAACAATTGTTGATTCAACAAATTTTGTTACCACAACATTTTTATCTATAGAACTGGGTGATAATACTACTAAGATATTATCTTTTGATGGTCCAGTAGATATTATAGAAGAAACAAGACCAATTTCGCAACCAGATAGTTGGTATGTTCCTGGTGATAATGCTTCGGCTACATTTAACCTTTTACCAGGTTCAGGATATAGAATATTCATTAATAAAGTTTCTGAAAACATAAATGAAAAACTTCCTATAGATTATGGTATTCAAGATGTTTCATTTCCTCCTAATGATGCTGGTTGGAACAGAGATAAACAGACAAGAAATCCATCAGATTATTATGTTGTAAATGGATTAGCGGCAACTACTACTAATAGTGTAGACACATTAGAATTAGATCTTTATGTTCTACCAAATGATCGAGCTGCTATAAACATTGGTGGTATAGACCATGTGCCTGTGAAGATTAACTTCCAAATGAATAGATCTACTACTGGCTCAGAAAACTTGCCGGGCGGAAGACCTGGTGGAGGTTTTATTCGTCCGAGAACATCATTACATGATTTCTTAAGTGCTAATAACACTTTTCCAGCTTCAACTAGATTACTATCAATTTCTGGTTGTCCTCTACCAATTCGAGATACACAATTCACAGTAACAGAAGAAATTCCTATATATGAAGATCGATATTATTGGGAAATAATTCCAGCGATTCCCGAACAAGTAGTAACAATTCCAGCAACATTTAGAACTATTATGAATGACAATACTCAGTATTGTGATCCAAATAGTAATGATCCTACAGGAGCTGGAAATACTGATCGAGATCAAGAAATATTTAATACATTAGATGGAGAATCGGATAAGGAGTGTCTTGGTGGTGTTGAAATTCAAGATGGTCCGATTGTTTGTGCTGTAGAGCAAGAAACATTTACTGGCTTTGTGAACGGGTTTAAAAGATCAACTATTGTATTGATATCTGATTCTACAATTGTGCAGGGTCAAAATGCTTATTATCGAAATGATTTTAATGCTGGTAATCAAAGATTTATGAGAAGTTTGTATCCATTCAGTCCTGGTCGTGCTGATGATGATGGTAATTTCTTTAATCGTGGTAGAAACTATAGTCAAGTACAAAAACTTCTTGCACCTGAACGTGGTAGTCCTGGTAAATATCGTGCATTAAGTGGTGGTACTATTAATACAGCTCTTAGATTTGGTGGTGCATCTTTCACAGCCGCAGGAACATCTTTATTTACTGATACTGAAAATAATATAAATCCAAATGATGTCGCAAGATTCGCAACTCCGACTGGAGAAGAAAAACTAAAAATAGAAACTGAAAGATTTGAAGACACTATTGTATCTAACTATGGTGTTTTTCCAAGATTTAGTGGTATAATAGATGGTGTACATTATATGGATGCTGGTAGAGGTGGTGGTATGCCAGATCTGCTGAAGAAAACAGGTAAAGATTATCTTGATTTAGATGTATATAGCACTGGTTATCCAGGTGATTTGTTCGGATATGATGTTAGCGTTTATAACGACAAATTATTAGTAGGTGCTCCCTTTAATGCATTTGCATCTGGTTATCCGAGTTTAAGTTGGACATCGGCAGTAAATTATTATAATGATGGTATTAATCCTGCTAAAATGACCAGTCAGGGTGGAGTTGGTGCAGCATTCTATTTTGAAAGAACTGAAAAAGCTTCTAATGCAGTGAGTTCATTCTTACCTTGGGAATATAAAGACAAAATTCAGGCTGGTTGTTTGAGTTTAGGTTTTGATAATCCAACGATGGCTAAACTATCTGATCACAAAGGTGATCATGGTCTTGATGGTCCATTTGTGACTGCTCATGCTCATAGAAATGATGAGTTTGGCAGGTCTGTAGCTATTGCTTCTGATATGGTGGTTGTTGGTGCTCCGTGTCATGATTTTGAGACACTACACGATCACATTTTTGAGTCAGATACAGCTTTCATTAGAAAAGATTTTAATGCTGAATTTAAGATACACAAACATATTTCTACTGATTTAGGATGTTCTGGTATTCGTGTAGATGATCTTGGTAATGATGGTACTCCTCCAGACAGTGGTACGATGGTACTTAATAATGGTGCAGTATTCACCTTTAAACAGAGAATTACTGACTGGGCAAATAGAATTAAAACATGGGAAGAAGCTGATAAGATTAATGCTCAAGGATATTCAGATAGAAATACAGCATTATCTGCTAGTTCTGGAACTGAAAATGATCACTTTGGTACATCGGTAGCATTACATAGAGCTAAACGTGGTGATAGTGATTATACATTAGTTGTTGGTTCTCCTAATCATAATTATTCTACAAGTGGCAATCATATTACCAGTGAAAATATGGAAAATGCTGGTGCGGCATATACATTCGACGCGATGCTTCGAGAGCAATTACCAACTATTCCTAATTCTAATAGTTATATGATCGCAAGAGTATTTGGAGATCGTGAGGTTGATCATTTAAATACATTAACATTAAATGTTAATCAAAATACTACTGGAGATCCAATCAAATATACTACAAGTGGTATAATATGGAGTAATTCCAAGGGTCATATATTTGTAGAAGCATCGGGATATGATGCATCAAGCAAAGGATTTGCGATACAGAGACCATATGTTGTTTCTGTTAGAGGTAATTTACTGCCTGGAACACCAGATTCTGATAATATTGGTTTATTCACTGCTGGGAAACCATTTGGTGTGAGTGGTAATATGAACCTGATGTTATCAGGTGCTCCATCTGCAAATGTGTATAATAATATGACTTTATACAATCGTGGTGTCCTTGGTCTTGACAGTGGTAATTTACAAATGTTCTTAGAAGCTCCAAGTGGTTCTACATCTAATCTAACCGTGTTTATTTCTGGTAAACAGTTAATTGAACAACAAGATCAATTTAAATTGTATCTTGAAAATGAAGCAATTATAGAGAATTTAAATCTAAGGGTAAGGGGTAAATAATGCCTATTAGAATAAGATATCAAAATCAAGACGAGTGTACTATTAGACCAACTCCATTGGTTAGTATTGGTACTCAGATCCTGAAGAATGGTGCTGGAGAGGCATTTGGTGTTACCTATAGTATCACTTTAACGGGCACATTATTGGCTGATCAAGGCACTCCTTATGCAATTAATCATGTAACAGATAGTAGATATACTCTATACGATCCAAACAATCGACTTGGTGATCCATTAACATTTGGTGGTCCTTATGGATGTTTTGATACCAATCAATCTCATTTTCATAATTTTAGACCAAGCAAACAGCAAATTGAACCTAACCAAGCGGCTACGGCACTTATTACAAAACAAAGAGCTTTACGTGCCTTATTTGCTCAAGATGGGCAAAGATTAGAAATTACTGATTTTAATGAAGATCTTCCAGTGGTTGTATGTTATCCAAGATTAGTAGATATTCAATTTTCGGAAGGTGTTTGGGTTGATAAGTGTGATTTTACAATCAATCTTGAGGCTGATACATTACTTGATGAAGACAAGGTTGACAATGAAGGAACCTTTATTATTCCTAATAATGGAGGAACTCAAGAAAATACAACAGAAACAGTATTGTTAGGTTCTTTAAGTGGTGCATTTATTAACGATTACTCTGAAGATTGGTCTATTGAAGTTGATGAATCCACTGGGGAAAGTCCCGATCTTCCATTCTCATATCGGATCACTCATAGTTTAAATGCAACTGGTAAAACACATTATAAACCAGGTGGAGAAAAATTAGTAGCTTGGGAACAAGCTCGGAAATTTGTAACCGATAGATTATCTGATGATGTTACTGACTATCCTAATATTATGGGTCAAATTGGTAGCGGTACTATTAATTTAATAGATAGCTTTGGTGGATTTAGTCATACTAGAAATGAATCCATAGGTCAAGCTGCTGGTACATATAGTGTAACAGAAACTTGGCTGCTTTCAAGTGGCACTTGTTTTGAAAATTATTCTTCATCAGTTTCTTCTGATACTTCATCTGCTTTTGTAGGTGTTAATATTGATGGCACAATCAAAGGTTTAAGTAAAATATCTCCAAGTGGACATGGTTCTGAAAATAAACCATCAGCTTTTGATAGTGCGATGTCTAAATATATTGCTGTTAGTAATAGTGGTCAGTTTGGTTTAATTAGTGATATTTATAAACGTGCAAATAATCTTGTTGCTGTAGAGCTTAATTCTCAACCATTAAGTATGACTGTTGGTACAAACGAATACTTGGGAGAGATAACTTATTCTGTTCAATTTGATAATAGACCAACTAATATTATATCGGGTGTTTTAAGTGAAAATATATCTATCAATGACACTTATCCAGGAGATGTATTTGCTGTCATCCCTGTGTTAGGTAGAAAAACTGGTCCAGTATTACAATACATTGGTGGGAGAACTGAATACACCAGGGATCTTGCTATTAATCTTATAATGGATTATACAAAGATTCCATATGGTAGTGGAAGAAATCCATTATTACTTAAGAAGCCGAGTGTTATTGAACCAACTGCTACACAAATAGGAAATTTAATCAAAGAATTATCTCCGCAAGGCGAGCCTGGAATTAGAAAGTATTTTATTAGTCCTCCATCAGAAAGTTGGGAACCTAAAACTGGGTCATATTCTTTCAATCTTACTTGGACATATGAGCTTGATAAATGACAAATGAACCTTTAACAGATGAACAAAAAGTTCTGGGTTCTGGACAGGTTTTGCCATCTGGAGAATCCAACTTTTATGATTTCTCCCAAGACCATTCTTATAATGATGGTTCTGGTATTAATGTTAATTTTCCAAGTCCAAGTAATTTTATAGATGCTTCAGGTACAATTAGGACATATCCTCCTGATTTAAGTCCTTTAGAACAATCAGGTATCTTTGCGGCGGATAATTTAAAAACAGCCTTTTCTAATTCTGAAAATGCTGCACTTTCTGGAATTACAGATTTTACTATATTTAATAATTATGTTCATTATGCTACTGGTGAAAGTCTTACATCTGTTCAAATACCATATCTTTCAGATTATACAATATCCACTGGTTTTAATCCATATGTATTTTAAGGTGAGGAAAAATGTCGGAACATTCAATTATACCACCAACTGGTGAACATGGCTTAGATTGGCCTGCCAATCATGTTCTACCACAAGGTAAGGGTGGCTCTATTTCTCAAGGCGGTTGGACTGAAGAAAGTCAAGGATTCCCCCAACAGACTTTTTTAGGTGCTTCTATTAGAAGTTTTGATATTAGTGCTGGTTTTGGTGATAGTTCATCTCAACTCAATCTTGATTTGGTAAATGATGAATACAATAAATCTGATGGGATGTTAATTGGATCGGGAGATGACATCTACCATAATGGTTCGACTGATACATTTGCACCACCTGTAGTTGGAACTCCTGTATACTTTAAATTTGGTAAAAATTTTGCAACAGTTGATCAAGCTTATCGAAAGACATTAGATGACACATACGGTTATAATACCGTTGTTGTTGCTAATGCCTATCCTACGGTTACTACCACTGGTGATATTACTAGTATTCCAGGTAATAATTATTTTTTAAGAGATACTACTGGTACTGGTGCCGACGCTGTTCATACTTGGGTGGATAAAAGTTCATTACTTGATGTTACTAATGATTCTCGTGGTAAAGATCATTTTGTTTTTGGTGGTATATTACAGGGTTATACTCAAAATAAAGGACCGAATGGAAACCCATTATATAGTGTAAGTGTTACAGATCCAAGAGAAATTTTATCTAATGCCTCTGTTATTTTAAACAATTATCAAGGCACTACTTTTAATAATAAAAATTTGTATAATGTATATGGATTTCTTGAATATGATGTAAGTGATCAATTAAAAGAAGAAATTGAAGGTACTGATATATTACCAAATCCTTTTCTAGATTCTAAAAACATCCTTACCAAAAATGTAGATACAGTTGGCAATATTACTTATACTGGTGATGATACATATCGCTTTTTAGATCAACCTTTTGCTATTGATAATTATCCACCAGCCTTTCCAATTACTGGTCAAGGTTTTTCTCGACGTGGTGATCAAGGTATTCCTTGGTATAGAGTTGACCAAGCATTGTCGGCTTTATTTAATTTTAAAGGTGCTCTCCCTCAAGAATATGTTGATGCTGGATTTGGAGGAGCCATTGATTTTAGGGGTTATAAGTATGTAGTTGATTTTGGTGGTATTCCTTTAGAGAAAATACCTCAAATGTATTTTATGGATTTTGATCAATTAACATTAATGGATCTAGCACAAGAGCTTGCCGATGTTATTAGTCATGATTTATTTGTTAGTTTATTGCCAGTTATAGATCATCCAGCATTTTCTTGGTTATATAATTTAAATCAACATCATATTAAGCAAGGTAATGTATCGGAGGTCATTACCGGGGTAATTCGTATAGATGCTATTGATAGATCTGTACAACCAGATTATGGTTCAATTAAATCTTATATTGATGGTCTTGCAGCAAATGGTGTTGAAGTTGAAAGTCAAGACATTGGTTTTGAGCTGTCTAATGTTACAACTGATAAGTTTGTTGTCGGTGCAAATGAAGTTGATATGTTCTATTTTTCTAATCATAGAGATAGAAACAATTTACAACTCAGAAGAAAAAATAATGGTTTAGCTAATGATTTTGAATTATTAGAGGAAACACAGTGGGATTTAGAGACTTCACTTAAACAACAAATCCTTCCGTTTTATGGTTTTTTAGGTAAGAGTGCTGTTAGTATTCCAAGGGGATTTGGTTCATATCAACAGATACTATTAGATACATCTAAACTAAATGCTTATGGGGTTGGCAATTATTATATTGCCACTGAACTTGAATTAAGGAATGTCTTAAAGGGATATGAAAATTGGTGTAAGTTTTTAACTGACTACAGTGAATTGTATATTGAAGATATTTCTGCCGATCAACAATTTTATAAAGGTTATGCTGGTGCTGCCTTATTAAATTTAGAAGACAGTGCTTCACAGCAAGCATTATTGGATAAATATACAGAAACAAGTGATAGGAATAGATTAGCACTTGAAGCTATTAAGAATGGTAATTATGCCGTTACAGTACCTCGTTGTGTATTTAATTCTGATAAAGACTATATGGGATTAGATGGCTATCCAGCAAGCCCTTGTTCTCCTCCTTATGGGTATCCATTGTATTACAAGCGTGCTGAAAAAATAGGAATTGCTAAAGCTGCATCTGCTAATTTTGGAGAACCTTATAAAAAAATACAAAGTAATTTTGAAGCTATGAAAAAACGTATCGAGGAAAAACTTGATAACGGTTCTATAGTTGTAAAAGATGATGATTTATCTGATGTCCTTGAAGATATTATCTCTGGAACAATGGAGGATATTGATATATCTAGTTTATCTAAAGGTGCATTAGAAAATCTTTTTGGTCAATTTGATGAAGCTGATAAGATAACTAAAGATTATCAGAATTTTTATACACTCGTTGGTCAGACTGTTAAGAGTGCTAATGTCTTGACAAAAAATTATGATTATATGGCTAAAGTTGCCGATATTGGATTAGATGGTGAAAAGAATGCCAAAAAAGTGTATGCCTTTTTAAGGAGAATTGCAGAAGAAAATTTAGGCAAGAAATTTTTAGTGAAAATTCCTAAAGCTTGTAATTTGTCTTATAGTCCTCGGTTTAAATTTGATCAACAAGAAGTTGAAATCGAAAAAGGTCCATTTGGATTTAAGCCACAGCCGATTAATTTTGATGCTGGGTATTCTACATCTACTGAATTTAATGTTGAAATTAGTGGTTTGTTACAACAAGTTCAAAAAGTAGATCAATTTTTTGGACGACCACCTAGTCGCAGGGAAGTATTTAATCATTATTTAGACAAAGATGCTAAAGCAGAGTATACATACGGTGCATTAAAGAATAATTTTAATCCTGTTTCTGAAAAGTGGGAGTTTAATTATCAACCCGCTACTAATGGTGGGTTCTTTAATTTTGCTCTACATAATAAAAATTTATCTTTTACAGAGTCTTCTGCAATTCCTGAAGAAGAATTGCCTTTATCCACTCAATTTCTTTTAGCCCCAAAAGATTTGAGTACTATTGTTGATTTCAATGGTAGAATGAAATGTTATGTTAGATATGATAATAGTCAATTTATGGATATGAGTGCAGTATCTAAAGATAGAATTGTACAACAGACACAAGGGGACAAAGGTTTTATTCCTGATATTATGGAGGAATTAGAAAATACAAATCCTGACTATGTCAATAAAACGAAGATGAATAGAGTGATGCGTTTGAATGCAACCGATAATCCAAAAACCATTACTTTTGTTACATGTGATGTCGATGCTCAATTGTATATGTGTCCAAAGCATTCTGCTTCAGGGGTTATTGTTTATGGTAGAAATGTTGAATATATAGCAAATGAAAAACCGTTACAATTCATAGAGGAATCTTCTGGATGTTACAAACCAGTTATTGAAGACCAGTATAAAATATTTTATCCCAGCCCAAGTGGTGGTCCTGGTGGTTCCGATGGTAAAATTGTTGAAAACATAGATTTTCAAAGATCGTATAACCCATATGTAGATGCTTATTTAATTGATACGGAAAAAGAAAATCTTGATCCAGATCATGTATATGCTTTAATTACTATACCTGGTAGAGTGAAACCTATTATAGATTCTAGATACAACGATGCAGAGGTTTATGCTGTTAATGCACCTATGATTAAACATAACCTTACTCAAGATGTAGTGCGAGGTCCAGCGGGTTTTGAAAAACCAGCACCTGCCGTGAATAGAAATGAATTTACTTTTGACTGTCCATTAAATAGTGGTCAATTAAATTTTCAGAATTTAGATCAGCAGGGAATAACTGATGCAGAAAAAGCAAAAACACTTTTAAATTGGCAACAACAGGAGTTTAAACAATTTAATGCTGGCATAAGAGCACAAAGGCAAGCTATGAGTGCTGCATCTTTGGGGAATGCCGATTCTAATGTAGCTCAATCACAACCATCACCTGTATATCCCGATTTAGTTGCTTTACCTTTACTTTCTAATGAGAGATGTTATGGACCTTGGATGTCTGCAAGTATTATAGATTCTGATGCTTCAACAAGATATTCAAATATAGGTGGTAAAATAGAGTTTGTTAAAGATGAGAATCTTGCTCCTTGGAATTTTGCTGGTTATCAATTAATGAACGAGGCTGGATCATTAAAAGCTCAATTCTCGAATAGTTTATTATTATTTAGTGAAAAGGGCAGCTTTGCTATGCCTGAAGCACCAACGGGGTTATCTATTGCTGCCGCCTTAAAAAATGGTGGTCCTTTGGTAACTTCTATTAATGTTTCTGTTGGTGATGCAAGTATTCGAACAACTGTAAATATGGATTTGTATAGTTCAAGGTTTGGTAAACTACAGAAACAAAAAGAAGAATTAATTAGTAAAATTGGAAGAGAAAGACAAAAGATTATTGATCAAAATAATAGTATGGTACGTCAGGGAATTGGTAAATCATTCTCAAATGTCAATTTATCAGCTCCATTACTACAAACGGGGGAAATTTTAGAGAGGGCTGCAGAAGATATAGATACTGTGTTCCAACAATTAATGTCAAATCAAACGGTTACCTACAAGGCTCGTGTCGATGTTGATGCAGTTAGGAATACAGATGGTAGCCAAGCAGCAAAAGCAAGAAGAGGGCAAAAGAGACAACTGACTTTAAGAGAACAACTTGACAAAGCACTCGCTGGGATGCCACCAGGAGCGAGAAGAGCAGCGGAGAATAAAACACATGTAGAGCCTGATGATAAAAAAGTAGTAGTAGGTACGAATGGTTCTGAAACTTCATTTTCGCCAGGGAATATGGATGAAGTTTCCTCCAAAGATATAGCGGACATGTTAGATGAGCAGGGTCCAAGTCAACCTTAATTAGGACAAATATTATGAAAAAGAAACATACATTTACAACTACAAATCCCATAATGCAAGATATCGGACTAGGATCTTTTTCGACGGGTGTTTTATATGATTGGGTTACTGAAGAGAATGGTGCCAATTTAATCAATATTACACCAAATTATTGGAATCCTTTGTTTAATCAACCTAATGATCCTTTTGCTGCGATGCGACATATTCTAACCGATAATGTTCCAACAGATAGGGAACAATTTTATATTAAAACTACCAGGCCAAAAGATAGAACTTTTGAAAATAAAACTTTTACTGGTTTGACTTCAAGTAATGCCTATAATACTGATTGGGATTATAATGTAGGTAATTTGAGTTATTCTTTTAGGGACTTAAAGATTGATGATTTTAGCTCGAATGATCCAAAAGAATATGCCGATATAATAACTAATTTGATTCAAATGAATGAATGGGTGAGTAATAAACTTAATATTGGCGTATCTGAATATAATCCACGATCTTTGTTTTTTAGGGATGTTCGTCGAAGTGAAAATGGGGGAATTGTTTGGACTAACCATGTAGATATTCGTTTACCTGGATCTACTCAAATATGTACTATTCCAGTTGAATGGAAGCTTATTTTTCACACAAGAACACCTCGTAGAACTCATACGGTCGCAACTAAAAATCCAACTTTTGCTATCCCTAATCAAAACTCATTAGGTCAAAAATCTGGTGGTAGAGATGAAGATGGTCGTCAGATAGGTAGTAAACAAGCTGCTGGTGAATTAGATTTATTTTTCGATCCTGTTTCTGGTAAAGTGCGTGCTGGGAATAAAACAGTTATGGCTGTTATGACCACAAATGTTGCTGCAGCGACAGATGTAGATGGTAAATTAGAAGCAGGACCAAAAGAGTATCGAGATAATAAAACAGGAATAAAAGGTGCTAAAGGTAGAGCAAGACCTATTGTGATGAAAGATGGTAACCCTTTTAATTGGGGTCCAGAATACAAATATAAAAATTCTTGTGGAATGTCTAAAGAGGAAGAAAATGAATTATATGATGTTCCTGTTATAAATATGTTTCCAAATGTTTCTTTCGTTAAGGGTGAACATGTTATGTTGACTGATAACGGAGGAAGTTCAGTTTGGCAACCCTTAAAAGTAGGTAGTACAGATGCTCCCCCAGTTATACCAGATGTTGGTGGTTGGGAATTTATGTATATGGCATCCAATTGTGAACATTATTTTCGTTCAGCGGATAATACTATAATTAGTCCTACAAATTATGAAGCTGCGATACATGACTTGTATTATGCTTATATAAATGGTTATACCCCAAAACCAGACTCAATAAGCATAGCCGATGTTGCTCAAAATGGTTATGTACAATTAACATCTTTTGATTTTATGGGTCCACAAGTTGGGGGTTTGAGGGATAAACACGCATTAGGAAATACTCAAATTGGAGTAAGAACAGATAAAGAAGAAATAAATAATATTGCTGATAATCTTGTTGGTGATATAACATCACCATTTTTTGGCTGTGTCTTTCCAGGTGGATATGAAACAGGTGATAAGTATGACGAATATACAAACATACCACTGAGTAATTATTTAGAGAGTACAAATACAAATTATATAAAGAATGTTGATGGGGGTGTGTTACCATTTGAAGCAGATAAATCTGCCAGAACTGGTACTGATCCCGCAAGGGGTCCAGGGGATATATTTGGTGAATTTACTGATCTAACTGTTAAGAATTTACCAGCAGATATAGCATTAAATGCAGATCCTGCTAGTACAAATGGTGCTCCAATTCCTATATTAGATGGTATTCATAACGCCACTAGATATCTTACTAGTCAATTTAGTGACCCTACAAAGTCATTACCGTATCGTTTAAATGAACTCTTGACTGGAACATCCCAATCGTTTCCAAGATGGGCGTGGTTAAAAAACATAGAGGAAACACCAGCTTATGATTTTGTACCTTTAGATAAAACAACTGTACAATTCCGTCCGTTAAAAGCAGAAGTTTATGCTTCCTTTGAAATTGATCAATATCCAAGTCAAGGTAAACCGACAAGTTTTCCATCAACTCAAATACCCGGTAGATTTGCTTCTTCTCAATGGGTTTTATTAAATGATTTTCAAGGACCAATATCAAACCGAGTTTTGAGTCGTGTTGGTGTTGGTGGTGGAATTATTGGTTCGAATGGTTTTAGATATGGAATTAAAGATAACCTCCGTAATTTAGCATCAGATAATGTTGATTATCCAGAGAGATATTGGAATTTTACATATCAAGGTGATTGGATAGGGTTAAATTCTAGACCTGGTGGTGCATTTGGTGTCATTGGTGCTAAATGTACAGTTACTGCTACAAATGGTATTGGATTTGAAACACAAAATAAGTATGGTATGGATGATTGGAAAATTCCAGAAGGTACTATTACAAATCCAGGTGCTGTAAATAATTCATCATTTCGTAATGGTGATATTGATAGCCAGAATTGTACAGAGATGTTTGTTAGGGTATTTCATGCACATCCTCGACATCTAACTGTTTACGACCCCAGGTACTTTGCTATACATCATTTTGCTGATGGCGTAGGAGATGATGTAATTGAGACAACTTATCATCATGGTAACAGTGAAATAACTAAAGAGCAATATGATAATAATGTTCAATCCTCTGGTATTGGTTATCCAGATAAATTTTATTTATCTAACGAATTAACATATTCTAATGGCATTGATGTTAGAATACCTACATTAATTGGTGTTGGTAATGATCAAGTAACGGGTGTGATTCCTGCTGTTGATACCCCAGTGTATTCAGATGATTTATATAGAGAAGTTACTGATTGGCAGGTAAAAAATGTTCATCGTGGTAATTTATTGCCCTCTGAAGTTGATATTGAAACGATTGGGGTGGCATCGTGGGCGATAGAGCTTGATCCAGATACTGGTGCTTTTGGAGGTTCAGACTATAAACTCGCTGATAGATTTACAACTGACGGTGGTAATGGTGAGGGTGTGGTATTAAAACCAGTACTTGGTAATAATGGTGAAATTTTAGATTTTGAGTTCACAACAACTAAAGGTGTTCCAAATGTTGGTTTTGATTTTAGACCCAGTAACTTTTTTGCTCAACAAGATGTTGCGGATTTTGCTAATGGAGATCCTTCACCAGTATCTTATGATGCATCTAAAGTCAAAATTGTTCCAATAGGCACAGTATCTGGAACAGGCTTAAGAGCTTATGTTCTCACTGGAAAAATCTATAAATTAACAAGTACTCAACCCAGACCAAGTGTAGCCACAGCAACTCCAATATCTAGAATTACTGGAACTGTCCCCACACATAATGGTAGGCTTAGTAATGTTTTTCTTCCGATGTATAATCAACCGCATGGTGTAGATGTTCAAATTACTAATCCCAGTTCAGATAATAAATATGATGTATTTTTACATTTCCATAATGATATTTCACATACGTGGGGGAATTCAGAAATAGCAGCAAATACTCCTTCAGCGAGAGAGCAGGTAATTCAACTTAAAATTGCACCAAACGGTTCAGCAAGTAGTTCAGCATCAAGCAATAGTAGTTCTTTGCCTAGACAGGGTGCAAATCTTGGTGGTCCTGGATTTAATGCGTTTAACCCCGTAGCTTTTAATCCGGGAACCTCTGCCTTGGGGAATGCTGGAGGTGGATTAGGTTCGATATTCACAGGTAACCCTTAATAATTTAAATTACTAAATAACATTTTCCGTGTATAATACAATATAATGACCTTCTTTTAGGAGATTTTAAATGGCAGCTATTACATTTCATATAAATAACCTTGCTGCGGCAGCAGACCAGACTACTGAAGCTACATTGATTGACCATGTTGGTGGATCAGGACTTGGCTTTTATGGTGGTGGACATGGTATTTCTGTACCTGTTGGTGGATACCAAGATACAACTTTTGTCACCAATGATGATGGTACTACTAAAGCAGTAGAATGTAAAAATATCAAATATGTTTCTTCAGATCAAGGTATTGCGGGAGCTGGCACTGCTGAAGCGATATCTGGTATACCAAATTTTCAAGCACCACTAAATATTAGATTTACTCATGATTCTGCTGTTAGTGTTCAGAATTGTAAATTGAGAATTTTTGATAGAGAAGCAATTAGTAATCATGCTGAAGAAGTTACAACTCAAGTTTATGAATTAAGACATCCACATCCAGTAGCTGGACTTGATGGAACTGATAGAGGTACTTTAACCTTACGGGGTAGTACTGATCATACTTGGACGCAGTATACTAAAGAAAGTGATACTTCTACTCCATCTGATTTGTCTTTAACAACATCTCCTGGCATGAGCGGGTTAAATACTGATCCAGGTGATCCTTTACTTGAGACAGCATCAGATGCTTATAAAAATTATGAATACAAAGACGGTACAGCTCATCAATCTACGAGACATGATTGGTATCTGGCATTATCTGCTTCTCCAGATACTATTGGTAGTAAAACAAAATATGGATTATACTTCACTTTAGAGTATATCTAGTCCGTCACCATTATTTCTTATTATTCGACGGTCATTATTAAACCCCGCCCAAAAGGACGGGGTTTTTTATTTGGTTTATTCGTTTTTCTCTGTTTTTGGATTCCACTTGGTCCATCCACCATCAGGTAGCCAGTTGCCCTCAGCATCTTTACGACGTGGGAACAATCCACCACCCTTCTTGTGGGAACCAAATGCAAGCCTTGCACCACAATCCATACAACGAACCTCGTAATATAGGTTGTCGTCCACATTTCTCACCACAAATCGTACATTCTCTGATCCGCATTTGCCACACTTGGTTTCTTCAAAAACCTCTTGAAACTTAGCCAGATCTTCGAATACATTCTTTGCAGAATCACCTTCTAATTCTACTGTTAATCTACCATTTCTGGTTGTGTAATTCACTCTCATTAATTTCTCCAGTCACTGTTATAGCCAATAATCGACTTAGGGATTGACGATGTATCACGTTGGAAGGAATTTAACTTTTCGATAGCCGCACTGGCTTGTTTTTTAGTTACTTTTCTACTCACAGATACATTAAACTCTTCTTTAAATAAATTTCCCACATTAATGTCTAATTGCTTACATTTCACATTAATATGATTACTTTGCGGATCAGTCATTCTTGACGAATCTTGATATTCACCAGCGGTTGGTTCTTCCACCGTTTTCCCACGGCTAATGCTCCTGACAACTTGTGCGGTATCCTTCTTGGTTACCTCTTCAGCGGCCACAGATCGCAATCTGAGAGCCTTCCTCAAAGCCCTAGCCTCTGCACGGGTTCCAGCCGTAGCGACTGAGAAGGCACAAAATGTGTCGTCTGTGTTGCCCTCCCAACAATCTGCTACATCAGAGAAAGATTGACCGTTCATAAAGTCCACTTTCCAGACAACCGTAGCTCTACCATGAGAATGATCATCTTTAGGTGGGAACACCTGTACAGGTCCACTACTTTTTACAGGCCCAAGAACCAACTCTGAAACTCGTCGTAGACCAGCAGATAGTGGCATACCATCAATTAGTTCATTTTCTTCAAATAGCTCCATAACATACTCATTCCAATCTGGAGATGTTATATCTGGAGCATCGTCCATTATAACATCCTTAACAGATGTATCAGTATTCATTGGAGATTCCAGTGTCATACTTTCGAACAAATCTCTTTCCTCATTCATAATTCAACCTCAATAAACCTTCTAGATTTGGATGGAAAACTTTCCTTAATAGACTCTAAATGTTCAATAATTTTGTCGAGTAACTTTTTAGTTCTACTCAAAGACACAGAATTCAGTGCTTTGACTCTTATGATGACAAAACCCCTTGACAATAATGTGCCATTCTTCTTTAGATCAAATTGTTCTTGCTTCCTTAAATGATCATCACCCCAAATTGGTAAGAAATGCGATGGACCATCTACCTCTATTATAGTCTTCAAATCAGGAATGTACATATCTATTTCCAATTTTTCTGAAGGAATTAGATTTTCATTGTGGAAGTCTACAGAATATCCCGCTGCAGACAATCCTTTCAAAAGTTCTTTTTCCAGTTTTGATCCTTCTTTAGCTGTCCTGCGAATCGCGTGAATTCCAGATGATATCATCTTTTGTTTTTCTTCTTCAGATCTTGCCTCCCAACGCTGCCTTGCTTCTTCTGTCTTTTTTCTTTTTGTATCATCATCCATATCACCCCAATAGCCCTCCATGCTATTACTAATTTTTAATTTTTCAGTCTCCGTTCTAATTTTCCCTTTTGTTGGATGTGTCGATACACCCTTTTCCAAAGAAGCCTTTTGAGCTTCACTAGCATTTCTAGTTTCAATACCATTTTTTATTAATATTCTTCGGATTTTATTAGGATATGTCTTGAGCTTTTTCGCTATTTCATGCGTGCTATGACCATCTTCATACATAGTGATTATTTTATCATCCATTTTGCTCATGTCAATACCTTTAATAATTCTACTGCATCAATTTTTTCAAATTGGTGTACTGGTTTTTTACCAGTGATTCTGTAGAATTCCTTTGAATCTTCTTCGTTTTCTGTGATTACATCGATAGTATTTGCTACTTCTAAAACTTGTAGAATATCTTTATCATCCTGTTTATTGTAGATATGGAAGAGTTTAAATTTGTTCACAATTTTATTGGCACTAAATGCATTATTCAGTGATGTTGTAAATAATGTTCCCGTGAAGTTCCACATATCGGCAGCATTAAACATTCCAAAAGCTGGAACTGTAGGATTGTAATCTAAATCATTGTAAAATACACTCGCATCTTTAATTTTCTTTCGACGTATGCTACTATTTAAAGTCTTGAAAATATCTAAATTTCGATTATCATCACTAACTTTATTGATGTAAAAACCAATATTCTTAAGCATTCTTATTCTCCATATACCAATTAATTGTTTGTTGTAAACCTTCTTTGAGTTCCACTTGAGCTTCAAACCCCAGCCGCTCTTTAGCACGAGATGTATCTAAACATCTACGGGGTTGACCGTCTGGCTTGGATGAGTCATAAATAATATCTCCTTTATATCCCATAATATCTGCAATCTCTTTTACAAGATCTTTAATCTTGATTTCTTTACCAGTTCCAATATTAATAGGTTCTGGACTTAATCCGTCAGTATTAATAGCATTTATAATCGCTTGTCCACAGTCTCCAGCAAACAAAAATTCACGGGATGCTTCTCCAGTGCCCCATAAAGTAATTGATGGAGATTCTTTTTTGATAGCTTGACGCACCTTAACAATCAAGGCTGGAATAACATGACTACTTGTTAGATTAAAATGATCATGAGGCCCATACATATTTACTGGAATTAAATTAATACCATTAAAATCGTATTGTTCGTGATATGCTTCTACCAGTCTCATAAGGGTCTTTTTAGCAATACCATATGGAGCATTGGTTTCTTCTGGATAACCATTCCATAAATCTTCTTCTTTAAAAGGTACAGGTGTGAATTTGGGATATGCACATACTGTTCCAAGTAAAATAAATTTAGGGACTTTTGCTTTCATCGCTGAATGAATGATGTTTGTTCCCATTATTAAATTGTCATACATAAACTTACCAGGGTTTTCTTGATTGGCTCCAATACCTCCAACACTACCTGCAGCATGTATAACAACTTCTGGTTTAAACCTATCAATGACTTCGTCAGAATATTTTGACTCACGCAAATCCCAACAAGCACTGCCGACTGGTCTAACTTCTGTTGGACCATACGTCTCTCGAAGAATCTTTGTCAGGTTTTTACCTAAAAATCCCGTACCACCTGTTAGTAGTATTTTCATTAATAATGTTCTCCTTCAACTCGGTTTATATTTGCTACATTTACCAATAACATCCAAATTCCATTGTTCCGTGATAGGGAGGGACTTCATGTGGCATTGGTCTTATCCAATCTTTTGTACCATACCAGTTATGTTGTTTGAACCCATCATCCCACCTCTTACCTCTTACACCATATAGTATTTGATTTCCCCCGCCGAGGTGGACGCACGGTTTCCCCATTGCTTTGATATGCTGACAGATATGTAGCGATAGACCTCCACATCCTACTGTCGCAAAATCAAAATCTAATTTGTCAATCTCGGATAACATACTGTCCAGTTTCTGTCTCCAAGGTATTGGCTTATCACCAGTCCAATGCTCTGAGAATCTAGACGTTACCGTGGCTAACTCTTTAACTTTAGCCCCATCCCATATTTTATCAAATTTTTTGATTTGGTTTTTTATAGTGTCGGAGAAAGGAGATACACACAAGACCTTCTTATCAGATAGACTATGGTGCCATCCCTCTTTACCAAACACAAATGGTTCCAATCCTTCAAAATCATTAAATACATTTTTATTGTGTGTGACATTGTTTATAATTTCTTCATCTTCCTTTTGTGGAGACCATTGTAAGATGTAGTCTAAGTCTGTCACGGCTTCTAGAAACGAAGAGCACCAATCGTTGAATTCATCTATACTGGGTGTGAAAATACCAGCACTTGAATGTAAAAATGAACCAAAAAGCCGAGGCTGATTATTTGCAAAACTGAGAGCGTGCATTGCTTCCACATTGCCCATTTTACCAAATGAAATAGGTTTGTTATCTATGATTGAAGATTTTATTATTTGGTTTATATTCACTTTTTGTTCCTTCTGACCCAACGCCAATTATTTTTTAGTAAAAATTAAATCCTGTTGAAGTAACTTACCGTTTGGATATCTTCCTTCACCACAGAGTCCAGATATTTTATAGTCTATACTATCCATATATTTAACAACTTCATCTTGATCTGGAGAACCAATATTATATTCCTCTAAAGAAGTTTCTAGACATATTACCTTGAAATTATCTATATATTCACTTGCTCCTTTTAAGATATCTAATTCTGAACCTTGAGTATCAATTTTGATAGAATCATAGGTTATATCTTGATCTTTTAGAATATCATCTAACGTTGTGGTTTTTTTAACAATATAATTTTCTGGTAAATAGTAATCATTATTTTCTTTGTAATATGACGTGCCAGTACAAGTGTCATTATTTTTATTAAGGTAAAACTTTACTTCCTTTTCAACATCAGACAATATTGCAATTTTATGAGGTAAAAATTTTCTACTTAATTCTATTGAATTTTTTTCATTACCTTCTATACAGTAGACGTACAGTTCTGTATTAAATCTTTTTTGAGTTGTGGCCCAATCTCCATCATGAGCACCAATGTCTAATAAATAGAAACATTGATTATCTATTAAAGTGGACCCTAAAATATCATGGCGAAACATTATGACATCCTTTCACGCTTTGTTGTTGTTATTGTTTTTTAAAATTTAATTATACTCCCGTCTCCCCAGCCCGGAAGAAAATGATCGTGTCTAACAAAATACCAATTATTTTCAAGTATAAATTTAAATTCTTTATTAAGCTTGTTAAGGTGGTAAAACGACATTCTGTGATCACAGTGGTCGATTCCCTCATTAAAAATATCCATGAAATTTAGATAGAGATCTAAGTAGTGTTTGATGTGAGTAGGAGTTGAAGCTATAATCCCTGTAGTTACATGGTCTTTATGCATACGTGAGTCTGGGCTATAGCCATCGTATATAGCGTCATCATCTATTTGTTCTACAAACTTAGCGGTAGGTGCTACATCTGTTCTAGTCCAAACAGCTAAATCATATTCATCCATAAATTCTGACATCATCTCTCCAGATTTCCACCTAGAGTATAACATTGATTGAAATATATCGGAGGAAGCTGTTGCTTTAAGTGGTTTGCCGTTGTTGTTATCTAATATTTCTATTTTGGGAAACTCTTTTTGTTTTTCAAATAAATATTTTCTTGGTTTATAAAGGTCTAATATTTTCTTGTCAGTATCTGGCTGTACAACATCTGATGTTCGCGGGTTTCTATCAGAATATATTTTTAATTCTTCTCCAATATTTGATTCGTCAAACCACAGGTGGAAGAAATAATCTACTTCATGATTTGATAAGCTTTCAGATAAGTATTTGTGCCCAATATTAAAATGTCTTGGTTGACCACTTAAACATACTGCTATCTTCATAATAAATTCTCCCAAAAAAAGTGTAAGATATCATGTATTTTATCTTTGTGATCTAAATATGGTACTGGGCAGTGAATATCCACATAGTTACTTTTTGTGTTTTTATCAAACTGACATCCTGTAGACCTGCATATTTTTTTAGAGGGTTTACGTTTAAACGGTCTTTCAAATCCGGTAAATTTATCTAAGTAATTTTTATGTATTAGGGATGTCGTATAAATCTCTTCCCATGCCCATATGCCGTGCTGTCTGATCTCAGTTTCACCCCAGTGTCGTTGATCTTGTAGTTCTGCATAAGAAGCTCCAATTTTTTTACGGTGCGATCTCCACTGATCCAGTAATGCTACAATGTGTGTTTCTAATGATAGATTCAGTTCTAACGCTTTTGTGAATGTAGATCCTTTTGCGACGTGGTAGTGTGCATTTAGATAAGACCTGTCTGGAGCAGGCCCGTCTTTTTTCCATATTCCTATTGGAACCCCAGTCGATTCCTCCGTAGCGTCTTCTGCCAAGTGTACATAGTGGTCGTCTGGAACATTAGAAATGTTATCAATAAAGTGTTCTCTTTGTAAAGGTATTTGATCTATATCTCCTATCATCCAAGTTGTGTCTGGTTCATTGCTGGTATAATGGAATTTATTAAATGCAAATTGAACTGTGGTTGGATATCCTTCTATATAATCAATCTCTATAATTTTCCCATACTCTTCACTTAAATCGCAGTTCTCTTTTTTGCCGTATAGTAGCAGGACACAATCCATATCTAAAAACTTATTATGTATTTTAGAATTGATGTTCCAAAAATCGCTATATTGCTCTGTAGCACACCATATCACTTTATCAATTTTCATTATTCTTCTCTCTATTTATAGCTTCTAGTTTTTCTCTTAATAAACTTGTAAAACCATCTTTATCAGTGCTAATCAAAAAGTTTGGGTTGTCAACATATGTAAACATAGGAAACTGAGCGGTTTCCAAATTTTTTCGTGTTAGCGAGAGTAAATTATTCATATGTGCATACACTGCCTGTCCACCACCCTCACCAATATGAATATTGAAAGCAGATCTTTTTAATATCTTCATATTCTTAATTATACATTCGAGATTATATAAACTTAATGAATCTTCATGAGTTAAGTCTTGTAAGTTTTTAATACCACCATTGATAATATCTTCGTATATAGAGAATGTTCCGTGCCAAGACAACTCTGAGCATTCAGTAAATTTTTTCTCTCCAATGATTTTTACTTTTGTGTTGTAGTTATTAAATATGCTAAATAAGGTATCTTTTATTCCACTCCATGATTGATGTAGGTCTTTATCTATTCCTGTCATACACTTTGTATTCATTACGATATAGTTTTCTTTCTCACCTACATCACCAAATAGGTTGCTTGCTGCGTGAGATGGTAATGAGTTTTTGGGTGTGCCGAGAAGGGCGGCTATATCTTGTGCAAGGGTATCAGATATAATTTCTACGTTAGGTGTTCCTCCTCCTTCCTCTATTACTTTTACATTCGGAATATCGTTACATAAAAATTTTAATAAACTTAAAAGATCTTCAGCCCATGTTTTAGGATATTCAGGACGAATTACTTGCATAGTATCATAATCAAGAAACAGCTCAAAATTTATATTTGGATGCCCCCTAAATACAACTAAATAGTCTAAAAACACTTGCATACCTGAATATACTTTTACTTTTTTAACAACATTCATGTTTATCCTTATATTTTAGTGGGAAGTCCGTTAGTATAGCTAGGCATTTTTCATCGGAACACATATAATTATAGTACTCTGGCATAACTAAAACACAATTTTTATCTAAATTTTTAGTTGGTTTACAAAATAAATAGTTCTTTGAAGTTAATACATATTCATCGTCATCATGTCCGAAGTAATTTAATTCATTATTTGAATCATTCTGTCTTAGGTAACGCATAGCGTCTAAGTTTTTACAATGAATCCATAACTTATCTTTATGGGTGTATAAAAAATCTTCTGTCACATTATACTCTGGTCCGTCATGACCTAAAAATAGACCATCATATGTATACCATAGATCCACTTCTACGTGGAATTCTTTGTTTATAGCATTAATAATATATTCTGGACTATTTTCTAATTCCGTAATTGGTCCATCAATATTACCTCTATGAGCGATTAAAATCATCAAACCACCTCATCCAAAAAATATAATCTTCTACATCTCTAGGTACTCCAAGTGCCACATATGGACATTTATATGCTTTTACTTTTAGTCCATCCTTGACCATATGTTCGACAGCTTGAGTAACATAAAATTCATTGTTGACCTTAATATCTTTATCTATTAAGAAATTAAAATATTCCTTCATAGTACTACATCTTCTAAAGAAATAATTACCACTTGATCCTCCCTTGTTTGCATCTGCGAAATCTTCTTCTGTAAAGGAATGTTTTTCACGAACATTCGTCACGTTTAGATTTTCATCGTGCTCAACGAGACAGTAATAACTATTGCTTCTCCAATGTGGGTTTTTAAAGTCGTGGACTGTCATTCCGCCATCGTAGCCATCGAAGGCTTTGACCATATCACGTATAGTAGTACCTTGCAATGTGTCTATATAGCTAACTAATATTGGCTGATCGTCATCTAATTCTGAAAATATTTGTCTAATGGAGTAGATTGGGCCAAGGTTGTTATGAGGTATTGTTAGAACACAGGCATCTTTACAATATTTATGTATCTCATCTTTTATCTTATAGTTTTCGAGATCTTCTTGTCTACATAAAAATATAGACTCGTAGTCATTAAAATCCTTAAACGAATTCACAAATGTTCCCACCATAGACATTCCATTTATATCGGTAACTGCTTTGTGTGGATATCCGTTATCGGTAAATCTTTTACTATTTCCTGAAAGTGTAATTAAATGTATCATTTATTAACCTTTTTAAATACTGATTTCATCTTGTGTTCTTCTCTCCAATGGGGCTTATCTACGGTTAACAAATACGAGTCTTTATGTTTGAATATACAGTAGTCTCCGTAATCGTATGTATACAACCTACATCGTAGGTTATCAAATTTAGCAGAACTCATCTTTTCGTTAATAGTTGAATCTGACTTTTTGTAAATATTAATATCAAGTGGGAACAAAATTTCTCTAACAGCCGATGAATAAACTTGCGGTCCTGTTAATTCTAATATATTTTCTGTCGTTTCATTTTTAATATTGTAAACACATTTTTCGATTGTTCTTTCTAAAATGGGGTGTTCTTTACTAAACATTAAGCACCATTGAACGAATGTATCTTGATTCCCTTCTCTGCTGATTATAGCACGATCAGACTCTTTTATTAGTCCATCAAGATTTTTATGTATGTGGGAATCTATATCTAAATAAATCCCTCCTTGTTTATATAGTATTAGATATCTCCATAGGTCTGATTTAGCTGCTCCTATATTTAGTTTTTCGTAGGTTGACAGCATGTCTTTATCGTAGTGTTGTTTGATAAAATAGAATATATCTTCGTCGTCATATAACTCATATTCATATGACGGATTCAAAAATATCATTTCGTCCACATAATCTTTTACTCTATGCGGTAAGTTTTTAGTAACCCAAGTTTGATATATTTTTTTAGTTATCATTTTTGCTCACAAATGGATATTTATTAATGTCCACTCCCTAATCTAGATATATTTTTTTGAATGTTTCCATTATCACACTAGGTATATATTCTCTATATGCGTTCCAGTCTTTGCCTTCTTGTCGTTTAAAATTAAGAAATATTTCTAATAACTGATCTTTATTGTCGTAGTAAATCCCTTTCTCTCCGAGGATTGATATGTGAGTTCTTTCTCTAGATCCAAACCAAGTGATAACTGCTTTATTTTTTGTTGAAAATTCTCCACAAGTTAGTCCAAAGCTTTCTCCTTCATGTCTAGCGTGTATCATGGCGTCACAGCTATTTATAAATTTTGTTTTGTATTCCATATCTGCTGTTGGCTTTATGTGAATTATTCTTGGGTGTTCTATAAACTCATTTGTATTTTGAAAGATGAAGTATATATCATCTCTTTTTGATAGTGCTTCTATTATCACGTCTTCAACGAATGGTAAATTCCAAGTATTAAGACCTCCATTTCTACCAAACACAATTGAGTTTTTTGGTATACCAAGCTCTGATCGTAAATCCTCTTTTAATTCTGGTAAATCTATCATATGAGGGACCGCTGGGATTTGTCCGCTGGAGCAATATTCACTAACCCAATATGAGTTGTAGGCATATACATCGCCATGTGATTCTGATGGTGGCACAAGACCCACAGCTTGCACTAACATTTTAGAATTCTTAAAGAAAACTCCATCGTCTTTTCTTCCTGCCTTTATTACGAAAATAGCATCTATATTTAATTCTTTTAATCTATCGTCTATGTCTGAAATAGATTTCCCAGAAAATACTCTATTTGTAAAACGTCTCTCAAATTTATCTATAGCTGTTTGATCATTTGCAGGATTATTTTCGCGGTAGAATATAAAGGATTCATTACCTAGAATTGATTCATTATAGTTTGCATAATCGTAAATAGCTACAGTTGTGCCCATCAAACAAAGGGAGTTGTCATAAAACGCAATCTTCATTATTATTCTCCGTACTTTTTAATTAAATATTCTTCGGTGTGGATAGTTGTATTAAAAATTTCTGAGTTTTTATTTTGCTCTGCTAGAGATGGCTCGAACCAATAGTTATTAAGTTGGAATGTTTCTATTAGGTAATTAAAATAGTGGTCAGCAGCATCATTAGCATCATGGATATTATGGATCAATTTATTAATACAGTTTCTACTAATCATAAATGCGTGTGTACATCTTGAACCATTCACCCTATAGACATTTTGGTGAGGCACTGCTTTTGCGTGTAGGTCACAACATGAACCAACCCAAGCCAAATCCCAATTTTTTGGTAATTGACCTTTAAAGTTATTAAAAAGGTTTATGAAGTCTGGATGTAACTCAACGTCATCCTCTAGCATAAGTACAGACTCGTATCCTTGCTCGTATGCATCTTTAATCGCCCAGCAATACTTTAAGGTTAAGGATATTTCTGAAAGGTTGAGTTTAGTGTTTCTTGATGATGACCCAAAAATTTTAGGATACTCTTTTTGAACTTGGTCAATATCCCAAGTTTCCTTATCGAAGCATTCAACAAAATGATATTCATTTAAACCAAGCTGTTCCAGATGTTCAATAACATACTTTTTTCTTTCTTTTAGCTTATTCCAGTGACATATGTATATGTGATCCACATCTATCATACTACAGTATTCCTTCTATAAATTTTAGTACATTGTTTGGTTTAACACAGTCTGGCATTTCTCCATTTGTGAATAGCGGTTGATTAAACATTTCTTGATACAATTCTTCATCTTTATCTATTTTGATTATATCCTCTATCAAATCTTCCATATCTTCATAATCGTTTAAATTAAGAAAACACTTTGTATTGAAATCATAATCACATTTTTCATCAGACCAGTAGATTGGTATAGTTCCAGCAGTTTTAGCATGGAGCAATTTTTCCGTATAATATCCCTTGGTTGGAGATAAAGAGTTTTCAACACAAATAGAGAATTTATATTTAGATAGCGTCTCATATTTTTTACTTTCACCATAATTCCAATTCCCGAAAGATTTCCCGTATCCATCAACCTGTTTGTATTTACTTAGTGTGTTCATCATTTCCAGCCTCATTGGGATAGGGTTACTGAAAACAAAGGCACAAAATTCAGTTTTCGGAGTGTTTATATATGTATTATCTGATACTTGATTTATAGGTATCAAATACTCTGGATTTCCATATGTTTTACTATCAAACCAGTCTATATACATACCCCACAGTGGGAACCTGTAATTTCTTTCGTCCTCTGAGAAATCAAAAGAGATAGCAAAATCTGATTTTACGACTGCATTCCCTCTTTGTATAACGTAGTCTGGTCCGTCAAAGTTTGGCCTACAATTTTCTCCAGTATAAAAAATCTTTTTGCACTTGTGGTGTTTATAATTTAATGCAGACAGATCACCCCCATATCCGACTGTAAAGAACAGAAGATCGGGATCAGCTTGATCTATTTGAACTTCATACTTTGTCCTAAGCAAATTTGTAAAATAGTTATTTTCTCTATCAAATCCATCTCCCCAAAAATCTACAAATCCTATTTTTATTTTTTCCATGCTATTATGCTCCCACTGGAAACTCTAACCCAGTATATAACTTAAATTGATACGATGCTTGTAAATTAGCTAGCTGCTTACCAGTTTCTGTAGACACTAAACAGTCAATAAATTGCACAGAGTTATGTAGTTTATTTTTGATACCTTCCACTGGGGTACAATTAAAAACAACACAGTCCGTAAGTTGCTGTATTTCACCCCAGTTTTTTCTAGTAATATTAATATAAGTTATACCAAGTGTTTCTGCCGCTGCCTTAACCGCTAGTGCGTATCCTCCATTCCCTAGTATGTAAAAATTACTATTAGTAAAACATTTTAGATAATCTATTGCAGCCAAGAAGTCTGTATTGTATGCTTTTAACTTATTGTTTTTGTTTATTACAGTGTTTGCTGCCCCTATCTTTGCTGAATCGTCAATTTCGTCCACATACTTTAGTACTTGTTGTTTGAATGGCATTGTTACCGCAAAACCCTTTATTCCAAGCGTCTTTACAGATTTTATAGCATCCTCTATGTTGTCTACAGAAAATGATTTATACACCTTATTCAATCCATAATAATAAAATGCAGTGTTAATCATTTGACAACCAGTGTTACCAGAAGTCTGTGCAAACGAACAATATAAATCAGTGTCTTTATTTATCCACGAGTTCATGTAAGATCCTCAATTTGTTTTTTATCACCCTGTTAATTTTATCATCTATGTTGGGTTTAATGAGTAGAAATTTATCATCAGACAATACATAATGGCCACATATCTTTATCACTTCTCTTTTGTTATTTTCGGGAACAAAATCGTCATCAACCCATTGTTGCCATCTATTTGAATTATAACAAATTTGATAATAATCTTCTATATCGTTACCCATTTCATCTAAATAACATAATGTTTCCAGTTGACCAAATTCAGGAGCTATGTTTATTGCATCAAGACCTAAGTCAAACCTAGCTTTATATTCGTCATCAGATAGATAGTCTCCATTGTGTTCTTTGCTCTTTTTATCGAATAATTTACAAATGTTTATCATCTCTGTCATATGATCAAGATTGAAGGTGCCGGTATTTACCATCTTACCTAAATCTAATCCAACGCCAGACTGTATGGTTACATATTCTATTGCATCGAATATTTCCGGACACAACCTTGTTTCTAAGTCTCTCAATAATTTAAGTAAGGATGATGGGCAAAACTCTTTTATCGCCGCCTCTGTTCCGACTTCAAACTTGATATTTCTATTAAGAGAATGACAAAACTTTAGGTTGCTCACGCATACATTTAATCCTTCTTCGTAATCATTGTACTTCTTCCAAGGATCTATGTGGATTATGCTTAAATTGTTACAGTCTGCTTTTAGGGATTCATACCCATCATCATCTGTATAACCCTGACCCGCTCCTGCATGGTCTCTTTCAATAAGAACCCGACCATTTACATATTTCGCAAATGTTTCAGTATTCCAGTTATTGACATACCCACCGTTATAGTCCACCTGTCTTCTGGAAGGAATAAACCCGAACACTTCACCGACACCAATAACGGCGTCAACTATATTACGAGACATTGGTCCTATGAAATATTTGATATTACTCATTTTGTAACATTTCGGTTGACTTGAAGAACAACAAGTCCCCAAATTCCTTTTCGTGTAAGGGAGCCATATTTAAGAATATGATAGAAGTAATGGTCTTAATTTTTTCCAAATCGTAGTTATTACTTACAATCCACTGCTCATAAGCTAGTTTGAATTCATCCAGCTTAGGTTCATGCTTGTAATCATAAGCTACTATGTCTCTGTCAACATGGCAGGAGAAATTACTACTATCTTTCATTAGTTTGTAGGACATTAAAATGCCGCCGTATAACTTTGCTAAGTCATAATATACATCCCCGATAGATTGTTCTGCAAAATCTTGCCTCCAGTCTAATAAGCAGAATATACCGTGATCTTGATCAGTACAGATTACATTGTCAAATTGCAAATCTCCATGAAACATTTCTGTAGCCAGTCCGTCACTAATTAGATCCCAATCAAAATCATCCAATAATTTCACCACGCTTTTATTTTTTACACCGTTAATAATGTGGTCACCTGAATATGACCCTTCCCTATTGGACAAGAACAGTTGTAGTCTATTTAGTGTTTTGTCTTTATAGAATTTCAGACATTCCTCTTTAATCTCCTTATCAAATCGTTGCCACATATTGGTTTCTATGAAAGTAAGAAACTTTTTCCAAATATCGACATCGTTACAATCATATAGGGTGCTACCTTCCAGCCACTCGTATGCATACAAGTGATTACCGCTATAAATTATTTCTGGAACCAGCTTACCAAGTTTCTTGGCTCTGTCAACCCGACCGCTGATGAATTTACCGTCTGAAGACAGTTTAATAAAATTATCGTTAACCTTGTACAGAAATTCCCCATTGGTTTTAGGGATACTGTACTGTACAGTGTCATCGAATATCTTTTGGGCATGTAGGTAACTTTCTATAGTCCCAATATCATACCAGTCAAACTTATATCCTTTAAATGTTGGATATTTATCACTGTTATAATAAGCACTTACAATTTCTGAACCGCTCAGTTGCTCCCAGAAGATTTTATAATCATGAACCCCAGCTAATCCAATGAATGCGTAATCATACCCATCTTTGGATTTATTTACAAATGCAACTATGTCATCGTCTTCGATATTCGCAGTAGAGTATCGTTCTGACATACTGGTAGGATATAGTCCAAGCCAATTGGAGTCTATAGAAGTAGGTAGATCGTCTGTAATAATTACATCCGCCGTTGCCCAAATAAACGGTCTTTGTAGGTATTGTTCAGCTTGCTTGATTGAATAACCAGGACCAGTTCCTTCGCCTTCATATTTATCAACTGTAACAAAAGTAAAATTTTTATCTGGATGGGCTGCATGACAATACTCTCTAACCATTTCACCCTTGTATCCCAGCACCATAATAATATCGTACTCTTCTGGAACCTTATTAATGAGATGAGAGATAATCGCCTGATTGTCGAGCGGTAGCAGTCCCTTGTTTATATGTCGCGACAGATTTGCTAGCCTACTACCTACTCCCGCAGCCAGTATGCACAGTGCTGGTTTCATATGCTCGTGCTCTATTCTGCCATCCTGACGATTAGTATCATCTGAAATTCTTATTACATCGTCTACTTCAGGAGTAGAAACTTCCTGTAAAATAATATCAGTTATCGCTATTACCCTATGTTTTCTTGGTGGAAGGACAGTAAAAAAGTCCCCCGCCTTCATAGTTTTCTTTTCTACGACTCCTTGATCATTTTCTAGCCAAACTTCAGCCACGCCCTCAATTATATAATTTGTTTCCAGCTTTTCATGATGATATTGATAGCTTGTTTTTTGCCCAGCGTTAATATAGATTCGTTTATAACAATATTTATCGTTCAATTCAAGCCAAGTTTCTTTTCCCCAAGGTTTATATATTGTTTTATAACTCAATTTCTGCGATCCCTTCGTTTCTGTGAATATTTATTGAATATGCAGTATCTATACCACTATCAGGCTTTCTGTCGTTTATCAATATTCTATTCCCACCACCAATTCCCATAATCAACTGATCATAAAATATATTATTTTCTTGTAGCTGCATTTCTGTCTGTTGCCTACAAGATTCTCTCCTCCCAGTTATAAGAATTATGTTATAACCCTTTTTATCCCATTTATGTAATTTTTCTCGTACACCTTCTAATACCACTGGCTTTTCACTCATTTGTGCATGAAGATCTCCGTGGTGGTACAAAAGGGTTCCATCTATATCACATATAATTGTTTTTGGTTTATTCATTTTACCCCCTTCTATGAAGGTCTATAATACAAGAAAATCCTTCTTCTCTCACATGATTGCCGCACTGTGAAGGGTCTGGAAGGGTTTTAATATTGTGTTTTACTGCTAAATTTGTGAGAATACTTTGGTCGTGTCTATGGTCTTCAAATTCAGGGTAATTCGGGAGACCGCAAATATTGGGTAGGTCAGTTATAATATTTTCATTTTGAGCATATTTCAAAGCTTCTGTGTAGAATTCTATAGAAAAATCTGTTTTTTTTACAAATTGAAATCCTGCTGTTAGTTGGGTGGCATTAATATATTTTTCGCTATCGACATCCATATATACGAAACAATCTCTTTTGGTAAACTTTTTATTTATATGTCCATCTCTAAATAAAATTATGCCTTTTTCGTCTTGCTTACATGCTTCTATATATGGTTTAACATGATTAATAAATGATGCTCCTGAATCACAATAAAATAGAACATCTTCTGTGGTCATACGTTGTAGTGTTTTGTGAATTATATATGGTTTCCACATCCAATATCCTGCACCTCTTCTTTGGTTTAAGATATTTGCGAATTTAACTCTGTAATCCTCATCTATATCTTCAACACTATATTCAATTACCCTATCAAATCCACCAACTTTCAATCCAGTGGACGTATTGTCCTTTCTAGAGTTGTAATATCTTAAGTGTGCGTAATTTATTAGTATATTCATTTTATTCTCTTAATAATATTTTTACAGGTTCCATTTAAAGTAAAATAATCTTTATATAGTTTCATTCCATTATTTAGCATACACTGATACTGTTCATCGTCTATAGTTGATAATACATCATAGATTTCTGGAATCATATCTTCATGTATCAGTACGGCAAATTCATTCCAATCTAATTCATCCGACCAAGGAAGAAAGAATTTATCGGTAATAATAACAGGAACAGATCCTAATTGGAAGCATTCATAAAGTCTAAATGAGTTTAAACCATAACCCCTTGGACATAGGACGAACTTACTTCTTGTAGAAATATTTACAAATGTGCTTTGGTCCTGATTGCTAACTTCAGGATTCCAATCTTTTAAATGGAAGCTACAGTTTGGACTATCCTTCATTGATTCATATACTTTAGACCTAATGGGATGCGTAACAGATCCCACAAAAGAGCATAACAAATTTTTGTTTTTTAGTGGTACTTTATTTGGACAGACAAGTAAAGGATGGTACATAGAAGAACAAACTAATGGTATTGGCACTCCTCCTTTATTTCCGCCTGCACTAAAATGAATTGTATCTGGTGGTAGGTTTTCCAAAATACCATCGTCAAATTGGGATACAACAAAGTATTTATCATTTGGATTCAAACTATCTAAAGCTTCCTGTAATCCATTTGTTTTTTTGTCTATGTAACAAGTAGTCCAACTTACTGGAATAAATTTTCTTTCCGTCTCAATATTGTTACGATGAAACCAATCGCAAAAATAGTCTTCAAGGTATAATCCTTGGTGATATGGTGGGTACGTAGGATATAGTGGTTTAGGTCTAAACTGGTCAAATTTTTCCAGCATTGAATTTTTCCCTGACTAAATCTAAAATTTTAATTTTGTTATCAATTCCAGCAACCCAATTAGCGTGATGCACTAGTATGTCATTAGGAATATCAAAGTCTTCTCCATTCCAAGGTCGAGGTACTATATGTCCAAATGTAAAAAATCTTTTTGATAGAAATTTATGTTTCGCTATATGTATCTGATCATTTAATGAAGTCTGATCTTCACGATTATAAAACTCCTTCATATTTTGAAACATCTTTAACGTCGTGTCATTACACTTACAGATGAAGAATCCTGAGCTAAATGTAGTTATATCATCCTGACAGGCTATATCACAATCTCCTAATTCTTCAATCATCTGATCCTTGAAATTACCAAAGAACTGAATGTCTACATCGGAAAATATAAACATATCTCCAAAATTTTCTTTACATATTTCTTCAAAAAACTCAACTTTTCTAAAACATGTCTTATCCCACCCCTCTTGGTAGAAACTTCCAGTAGGACATTCTTGAGGTATTTCTTTTATATGTAGCTTAAATTCATCAGGGATGCTTGTGAGGAAGTAATTTTCATACATATGCCTATGAGAAGGTGTAAAGATACTATATAAATTCATTTTCAACCCTTATTCTTAAGGTATAAAGCATCACCCCATGTGCCACCATCTTGCTGCCAATATTCAACTATACGCTGGAATCCAAAATCTGATAAGAAATTATCAATATCTTCGATCCTTGGACAGTCTTTGTATAATTCTTCTCTGTTTACTTCTGACAATACCAGATCTATATGTTCTAGTGTCTTAGTAGCCCCTCTAAGGACTTCTAACTCATACCCTTGAACATCCACATTAATAAAATTGTAATCGTTCCTGTCGAACTCCTCATCATCTAATCGTGTGATTTCAACTTCGGTCTTATTATTAAATTCGATTTGTGGATATTGTTCTAAATGATAAGCTGGTTCAAGTATTGATGAAGACAATCCTCTATCTTCTAAATACATCTCTACCGTACCAGTAGTATTACCTAAAGCAATATTTCTTAATTTTACTTCTGGTCCCACCTTCTCTTTTAAACCAGCAAAATTATCTGGTAGTGGTTCGTAAAATAACAAATTGTCAATACCAAATTGCTTATACAGAGGATATTCTTGACCCTCATGTGCTCCAATATGAATACATCCATTAATTTCTAATGAAATTCCATGACGATGATATAATTCATTAGCTATATTTTGTAACGAACCTAGTATTTCCATTTTATTTCCTTAATCTGTAGTTATTCTTTTTTTGGGAAATCCAAGTTTCTTTCTTTCCTCAAACACTTGCCCGTCTCTACCAGAAAAATATAGAGTCTTCTTTGCAGAATAATCACAGTCTCCAGAATTAGAATTACCTTCTTCAGCATAGTGTTCATGTTTAATAATCATTTTATCAATATATGTAACCTTATCCAGTCTCTTTACTTCTTCTGTAAATTCTTGATCACAGTACAGGCTCTTGTAGTCTGGGTGATATATGTATCCAAAGTGGTCATACAACTTTCTGCCTAAAATAGAAAATGTTATTAATCCACCTTTATCGATATATCCATCTCCAAATGAGATACAGCCATCCAAATCTGGGTAGTGATCTAACATAGTCTGTGCAATCTCGTCGTCCCAGTGGCTCACCTGTGGGATCATATCATCTGAAATCACAATTACAATATCCCAGTCCTTATATTCTGTTGGAATGTTATCCATATTCGAATTAACAGCACTGATTTTAGTAGTGTGTTCATCAAAATGAAATATCCCAGAACAAAAGTGGTCATGCCATTTTAAATCTTGAGATCGCTCTTGGTTTAGGAATATCTCTTGTACACTATCAATGACCTCTTGGTTATACATTAGTGTGTCACTAACATCGCAGTTAATATTAAAAAATATCTCATGTTGACCGCTAGTGCTGTTTATGTATTTTTCTAAACAGTTTAAAAATTTTTCAGGTCTTGCTAATGTTGGAAATTGAGCTAATATTTTCATAGCTGTTCCTCCAACTTTTTAACCTTATTTTCTTCATCTTTACATCCGATAGATTTCAAGAACCTAGCAGTTCTATTGAAGCATGTATGTTTACGTTTAATCTGTTCTTTTATAGCTACAGAAATATTATCAGCCTCTTGATCGTGAAACAATGTTGCTAAAATTTTATTTAGAGTTTCTTTTTGATTGTCTGGAACCTGTAGTATGGTGGAAGGACACCTAAAAGTAGATTCAAAAAATAATTGAGAAAACACAACATGTAAATCATCAACAAGTAAAGCTTTGTCATACCTGTCAATTATACTAATGAAACTTGCAATGTCAAGATTAAAATCAAAATCTTTTTCATCAGTTCCAATTCCTATTGTGTGATATGATTCTTCTTTATCTGTAAAACTTTTGATTGTGTCTGTATTACCACTCGTAACAATACAGGTCGGTAAATTAAATGGTGTAACCTCTTGTTTAGGAACAAAAATATCCAATCCTGGCAGTATGTTAATCAATTTAGTCTGTGATTTATTTAGCGGACTCATAATTTCGTGAGTATTAGTAAATAACAATTTTGTTTTAATTTTTCTTGATGCAAACTCTGTTTCAATCTGATTAATCATTTGATTATCTGCACCAGTGATATTCAAAACAACATCAATATTGCTACCGCTTAAATACTTTAAAATATCTTGAGTAATAAATCGGAAGTGAGTGAGAAAAATATCTGGATTAGTAGCATCAAAGATGTCAAATGCACTAATGTTTCTATCAGCCCACAATACTGCGTCACATTTAGATTCAATCATACATCTATGCAAATATAATGCTTCAGTAGAAAGAGGTGTTGAATAATTTTGTAATAGCATTTTCATAATTTTGTTGTCTTTCTCAAAACCTTGATATTATCAATTTTTCTTATCGGTTTATCTGTAATGTTTTCTTGAATATATAAATTATCTTTTTTACATAATTCATTGATTGCTTCAAACATAAATTTGTTCTTGTACTCTGTCGCTGACACAATTTTATAAAAGTCATCAATCAGTTTTGGATTATTAAGATATAGTATTTCAGTCCAATACCTGTCTTTTATACCTAATGACAATCTTTGTAATTTAGATCTTTCTTCTATAATTCCTATTTCAAAATTAGAATCATCTATTTGATTCTGTGTCACTATTAAAGGTTGATTTAAATTTAACATTCCTAAGTGGGACGGATAAAATAAAACTCCTCCACCAAAAAATATAACATTGTCATTCATAATTGTGTTTAAGCACAGCCTAATACTTTCACAACAGTTTGAGTTGTAGTACATCTGGTTTTCTACAACTTTGATATTTATATTGAAAAATTTACTTTTTAAAAAGTTTACAATCTTTATAGATTCAAATCCAACACAAACAATAATCTCAAAATTTTGGAAAGTTGCTTGAATACTTTGTATTTGTTTTTCTATAACAGTTTTGCCATCCTCTAGCTTAAGCAAAGAGATTGGACCATAACTTTTCATTCTATATCCGTGATTCTCACCAAGTAAAACAACAGTTGTGAATCGTTTTTTTTTAGTGATCTTGCCCTTTTTTGGACTAGTAATGAAATTATTATTTCTCATAAATATTTAACCATCTTACTCGATTTAGCTATATCTTCAATTTTTTCAACTGTTTTGGTGAAATCATTATGTTTTAGATATTCATCATTGATAGCAGGAAATAATGAGCATATTGTATCATTTTGCTTGAAGATTATATTCTTATCTAAATCATAATTAAGTGAAACATCTATTTTATGGAAAAAGTCAGGAGTAATAGTGTCGCCAGCATTGAGTTTAATCAAATAATTACTACCATATAACTTAGAAAAACAACTAAAATCGCGAACTTTTGAAGTTTTAATTCCTGTTAAAACTAATTGAGGATTTTTTAAACCACGCTTAATTAATTGATTAGTAAGATCAGTCATCCTTGATACATCTTGAATTGTAAACGAGCTAATGACAACTCTAATTTTGTCAACTGGATATTGAATAGCTATAATTGAATTTACAGTTTTTTCTACTTGATCGGGAGTTCCTTCATCGTATATTGCTATACCAAAAGTAGGCATAATTTCATCTTGTGCTTGCTCAAGTGTGACAGCACTATCTGTGTCTCTATAAAGATTACACAGCCTAGTCAGTCCGTAAACTGTGCCATCATCTTCTGGCATTGCCCAGCACTCGTTACGTTTTTTAAACTTTTTTACTCTTTCAGCCATGCAACCAGTTTGTAAATTCCCAATTTTTTTAGAAAATTTACAACCTTTACAGGTCATAGCAGGTTTATCTTTCTGCTGTGATTTCATAATATATACCATTAATTTGAGTGCTTATAACTTTTAATTCAAGTTGAGATATAATATTTGCAACTTGTGTAGAATCTGACATAGATTTACAATTGTTCACTACATTAGAGGCATCTTCAGTAGAAATTAAATTGTTAATAACACTAGTAGTAAACATTCTTAAATCAACACCACCTATTATTAATTTACCACCTATTCTTAATTTTTGCCTTAAAGATGATAAACAGTTAATAATATTTTCATGTGCAAATTCATTAAGAATCTTGTCTGCCAAAATATATTCACACTCATTATCAGAGATATCTTCAAAATCTATATTACCGTTTTTTAAGGTAATTTCTCTTATACCTTCAATCTTTTGTTGAGTTGGAATAGTAAGCTGTATTTTCATTTATAACTCCGTATTATTTTAATAACCATAAACAAGAAAATTTGTTTTCATAATCTTCATTAATACAAACTAAAGGTTTGCCTAAATTAAAAGGTGCGACCTCTAAAGATATCTTGGAGTGTTTCATGTCTGGAACTTTCATCCTTAAATTATTATCTGCTCCGAGGAATGTAGTTGATAATAAATATTTAGAAGACTTTCTGAATAATTCTAAAGATTTGCTGACTAAATCATTAGGTAAATGTATAAAAACATCTCTACAAATGATCATGTCAGCATCTCTCATACGTTCAATTGTTATATCTAAATTTTCACATTTTAATGTTGTATCCCATGTGTCTCTTGAGACTAAATCATATCCTAGATAATCTACACCAGACAGATCAATTGTTGAAATCCAATGTAAATCTCCACATCCAGCATCGTTTACCGATTTAATACCATAATCTTTAATGATTTGTGGTAATTGTTTTCTGATATTTTCTGTATGTTCAATTTCAGAACCCCACCCACACACAGTTCCAGAAGCAGACCAGCCCTTTTCAAACATGCTTTTCATGACTTGCCCATTCTATATGTTTGTGTGAATAAAGAATTCCAATTTTTAATAAATTTTTCTTCAGAAAATAGTGCTAATATTGTACCTCTAGCTTCAGCACCCATTTTGTTTCTCAGTTCTTCATCTTCTAGTAGTTGTTTACAGTATCCTCTAAGTTCATCTTCATCATTAGACATAAATCCGTTAACACCATGCTCTATTACATTTGGTATTTCACATGTTGCCGTTGTTACTACTGCACAACTACAAGCCATTGCTTCTAATAAAGCTGTAGGAATAGGACTATGAGTTGACGTGTTTAGAAACACTTGAGAACTGCTGTACTCTTGAACTAATTCTTCAATTGAAGAAGTAGGCTCACTTAATCCTTCTGTTTTACCAACAATCCTTGTTGGAAATTCTTTACCTTCATTAGTAATTCTAACATAACCCTGCCAATTACAACAATAATCTCTGTTAATCCAATCGTTAACAACGCTCAACACTTGCG